>Ga0210059_1008360_pt1 | contig 16358 bp, 10 predicted proteins | sample Ectturendosymbi2_FD_188042 | JGI IMG/M metagenome (GOLD analysis project Ga0210059, IMG submission 188042) | Ecteinascidia turbinata endosymbiont from Florida, USA - Sample 2 (SPAdes) (version 2) | ecosystem: Host-associated > Tunicates > Ascidians > Unclassified | place: Key West, Florida...
TCGAACACAATATTAGGCCTACCGCATAGAGCTTGCACAGACTGACAACAACGGTTACTGGCTGCATTTCAAGTTTCTTCGTGTAGTTTTTGTGTCACTTCTGATCCTGCCACACGCGTTTTTTCAGCGTGGACCTATGTTTGTTTTGCTAATAATAAAACTTTTCCAACATTCAACAAGTTACTATTTAAGGTTAGAGAAGTTTGAGAACAATTTATGAATTTTTTGAAGGCCGCTTCTGCTCCGGAAACGTCCCAGTAAGCCTGGGTAATGGTGAGAATGTAATTTAGCCAAAATGAGTATGGTTAGTAACCGTGTTTGTTAAAAAAAGTTACCTGAGCAGTTGCGTCTTCACTGCTATGCAGTCAGTACACATCAGGATGAACTTGTCCTTGAGCCCCCCCTAAAAAAAATCCTGGATCCGCCTATGCAATGCTTCTGTTTTTCGTTTACCTTAATTGCACTCATATAAACTTAGAACGCTAATGGCTAACACACATTTAGCGAAATGTTTCGTTGCCTTTCAAAAATCGCAGGTGATGCACAGAGATCAATACAAACTAGAAACATTTTCAGGAGACAAATGAAAAAGTGAGGCTGATCTTTGGATGGTCCCGAGCTTCATCAACAGTTCTAAGTGATACTTGACTATTTATGATACTTAAACTATTGTCAGAGTGATTTCTTCGTAACAACGACGGCATTCGAAAATACAATAAGATTTGGTTTGTTGCAGTTTCTTTTTCACATTCAGCCGAATGCATTTTACACAGATCACCTCTTATTGGCTTCACAGCCTAAAACATAAAAAAATATTTATTTGGCACAGATTCGCAATCAGATGTTCTGCTGCCAAGCCATCATAGTTTGAAGACAGGTAACCCACAACTGCCTAAATAATAAGCAAATCTTGTCTTTTTTTTGTCAGAAGAAAAATAAAGAAACTTATCTTTATGAATTTATTTATGGGAAGAACGTCCATTCAAACCAGCTATGTCCAACCCAAATGGCTTACTGAGCCAAAAATTATGTCACTATCTTAACCAAGGCCGCATGATTAGTAATGTGTGCGGCCCTATTAGTGAGGGCACATTGATCTTAGCAAACTAAATTTGGCTCATGCACAGAATAGAATCCTAACTGCAATGGTAACAGACGTGCTAAAGTAGCACTGAAGACCACTGAGGAGTGCCTACATCAAAAATGTTAAATTCAGGATTATCAAAATAAGAACTGATTGGCAGGATGTAGGATACTTTCACTGCAGCTAAAACCTAAACTGGGCCGCACAAAACCTTCAACTGGGCCGCGGGTTGGACATAGCCGATTCAAACAGTACCTCGAATCCATTTAAACACTAACTTGAATCCATTTAAACAGTAACTCGCAAACCATGCAGCAGCTGTGGAAATAATCAAAAAGCTTCTATTTTTCAATTTGATTCAATATTTGCAATCTTTCCGGTATTTTAGCCTATCTGCTTTAAAAGGATCATTGATTGATTTCAAAACGACCAATTCAATCAAAGCGAGTGGAGGCGAATTCCGAATAAGCGTAGCATGAAAACGTAAAAATTTGAGGTAATAAATGTAAAGATAGAATTTGCTACAAAAGAGCATAATCCTAAATTTTCATACAATGCAAAAATATGCTGTTAGGTTTTGCAACAAAACAATGTGATGCTAACGAGGCATGAACATGCGTCACATCAAAACAGGCGCGCAACCAGGGGGGCATTTTCTCCCCGAAAATTTTAACATTTGCAGTAACTTTCAGATAATTCTAAATATGAAAATTTTCGGAAATGCAGTGTGTGTACGCTTTCATACTGTTTTTTGCCTATCTTCTGAGCAAGTTTGCATAGACTCTCGAAACGTCATCAATAAATACTACATTGTTACCACACCAGTTGAGCAAAATTTGTTGCCAGGAGACTATGCCTGGTGACAGAAACAGCATACTATGTTCACATTGTGCTAGCTTTACGTTTGCCTGGAGTTATTGTAGGCTACTATTTAAGAGTTTTTGCATTTTGTGTTCAGGGCTTAACCACTGCTGGGTTTCACAACCAAGCTTTAACGTCACACGAGAAATTCGAATTTCACAAGAGCCTAGAAGTTATTGGGTGTTGTTTAGTTAGTCCTAGCAAAAGTGGCGGGGACCACACACATCTGGTGGTAAGTCTGGCCCAACCATTCGGTCTGCATCTTGATTAAAACTGAGAAGTTCTCATTTTCGGAAATGTTGCGAAGAGAACTTTGTCTGTGACCGTTTGAGAAAAAGTTATAACACGGTTGAACAGGCACCATGACGTCATTCATGAAAACCCCCCCCCGCCCGAAATGAAGAGCCTGGTTGCGCCCCTGCATCAAAACATGCGTCACATAGAAACATAGCTATGATCGTAAAACACGTGTCGTTGAAAAACAACATGACAAGGTTGTTAAAGTTATAAAGACATGGAAGAAAAACCGACGAACAACCATAAGTTTGACTTAAAGTGCTGCGGCGCTTACGGTTAAGTTTTCAATTCCAGCTCCAGGAGGTATTTTTTACTTGTAAATGTTTCACCACCATCAAAACTCTTCCTTATATGAAACTCAAAGGTTGTCAAACGAGGTATGAAGTTCTTGCTTGAGGTGTTTGAGCGCGTAGTGCAGGTTGGAATCAGCGGAGTGCAGGTTGGAATTAGTTGAGTGCAGGTTGGAATCACGCTCATGTTGCTGCTGAGATCTTTTTCTGAGATTGATTGATGTTTTTCTGATAAGAATGGATTTGTTCATCCAGTGCTTTCATCTCCTCCCTCATTCTGTCATTCAATTTTCTCAAAGAAGCTGAACATAAGACAGAACAGGAGCTCATCGAAAAGGAAGCATGCACCATCTAAACCAGTTGTTCTCAAAGTTTTTTCATAACCACCCGTACAAATCCAAACACTGTAAATTATTCCCTAAAAAAAATCACAATAAAGATAATTGCAAAATTTCACATTACCTGGATATGGTTCCAGGTGTCTTTTGAAGATTTGTCTCAGTGATTAAATTAAAACATTGCAAAAAACAATTGTACAAAAGAACATTTGACAGAAATTGCAAAAAACAAATAAAAACAATTTTACCAAATAAATTTGCAATTTGTTATTCTTAGTTAGTGAGAACCGTAGACATTCCCATCTAAACCAACCTCGTTGTGCAGTTTTTCATCGGCTGAGAAAACAAAATGACAAATACTTAAGTTTATCTCATTCACTGCTTTCCTTCCCCACTTCCTCACTGGAACAAATTTCCTCCTAGGAATTAAAAATTCCTCCCATAGGGGGTCAAGTGGCTCCCGTTTGAGAAGCACTGATCAAACACTGACGACGCACTGCGCCCACAAGGCTGACCACGGTCAGCAAGCGCGTTCAACCCTGTCATGAGGTTCATGGGTATGGGCTCCATTCTATTTGCCGAGATCACACTATTGCTGCTTCGTCGCATTGCGCTTGTATACGCAGCTTGAGGTCAGAACATCCCCGAGCTTGCTCCAAGTAACTTTGCATGTAACGTCTTGTATGAGCGTCACGCAATGAAAAGCAATTACAAAAACGTTTGGCAAATTTTATGATGAGATAAATTCTTTTGCTTCACGTTACCTCCTCCCCCGCACCGGCCATGATAGTGGCCGGTACATCTATGAGCGACCATAACTTCTGAACGGAATGAGCTAGGAAGGCACCGAAGGTATCATTGGATCCGTACGACACGCCTGCACATTTTGAGACAGGTCGCGCCCACCTGTGATGTCATTGTGATGTCATTTCTGGGGAAAAACCGCTTTTCGCGTAGGCTAGAAAACCTAGTTGCGTCCATTCAGTAGGCTACAGAGCTTAACGAAACACGTTGGAAACAAACAAACTTTCTACATAAAAAATGTATGTGAAGACCTTGCCTTTGCAATGATGATAAAAAAAGTTGGCACTTCCTTCGTTGGGGACCAAGGGGGCAAAAACCTCGGATTTCGGGGCTATTTTAAGGTTCAAGTCACGCTTCTGCCAGCCAGCACCCACCAAACTTGCAGTAAAAGTGTATTTGGGTGTTTCACAACATCCCACCCAATTTCAAGCCAAACTATTGACAGGAAAATTTTATTTGGGAATAAAATCGAAATATCCACTAGGTGGCTGAGCAGTTTTCAGGGTCTAGTGTTGGTCATAAATCCCCAACTCCTTAGGCTAGCAGCCTGCCTATCCAAGGTCTCTAAAGCTTCAGAATAGCTCCCACAACATTTCAAGCCACTCGGCACCTCACCAACGCCAATATGGGGTTCTCTGGACCTTGTTATCTAGAAGTCAATTTTTCCAGCCTTCACTTTTGGACCCCCAAATTTTCCTCCCGAAACGGCCCAAATCGACTATTTTCGAAGGGATTCTGTTTTCGAGTATTCCGGCGGTCGGCGAAGCGCAAAAACAGGATCGGAAAGGCTAGACGGGAAGGGGGGAACGTTTTTTAGCATTTACCGCGGATTTACCAAAATTTCAGTGCGGCAAATGCACAAATATAGATTTTTCTCAAACTTTCAAATGCAAAGATACGTTTTTGTCATTCTCATTCGATTTCCTGCTGTCTCTTGGATCGAGGATGTTTTCACTGGTTTTCTAGCCCGATCCGTTCAGGAGTTATGGCTGATCAAAGGTTTACCGGCCACTATAGTGGCCCGCGCTGGCGTTAAAGGGGTCTATCAGTGAGCAGTTGTTGTCATGCATTCATTCATCAACAAGTTTACCATTCTGTCTCTGCTATGGTGTTAACCCTCTGCTGGTAATACACCAACAGTTGCATCTGGTCTTAAAATTCTGATATCTTAGCAGCAACTCCGAAATCACAAACATTTGAAAATCCCATTAGAGCGCCAGACTAGAAAATGCTGCCCGATGATGAAAATGTGGTTTATCAAAGCTAATAGAGGGGTCGAGGAGTTTTGGAAAAGCTTTCAACACTTTTCTTAATGCCTACAAAAATATTTCAAAGCCTCTTGAAAGCGTCAGAGTGCAACAAATGGCTCCCAACATGTCGATGGCTGGAATCCCCCGTTGAAGGTCGTCTTGAGCTTGTGAAAGGGGGAAGTAATGTGGCGACGTGATTACGCCACACATAGGGCTAAGTTCGTGACTGCAATAGTGGAGTGAACCTGGTTGAGTGGGAAACTCTATTGCTGTCAGCGGCGTGACGAGATTAGATGGCGCAATGGGTAAGAAACAAGTTTGGCGCCCCATGTTCGAAACTGAGGTCTTTATTGAAGAAAGTACTTGTTACACTGTTGGGACATTTCGGCGCCGCTATAATTATTCGGCCCCCCGGCAATTGTGCCCCCTTGCCCCCTGCGTTACGCCCTGATCAGCGCAGAGTCGTGGGTTGATTCAGGCTGACGCAGCATCGCAACATAGATGACAACAAGCCATCTTCACACAGCACATCAACTCACTTGCAGACAACTCCTTTGTCACGCCCACTCCTGAGTGGATCTTTTGCGCTTGATACGCTTCATCAGGCAGTGCTCCTCCTGAATGAGCGAAAGTTTGTTTATGACGTAACGGTTTGTCCATTCCATGAAAATCCGGTCTGTAGCGAATTAAGCCTCCATTGTCATGCATGGCTGGTGATCCATGACTGACGGTATCATGGTCGTTGAAACTATCGTGACTGTCATGGTAGAAGTATTCCGGACGTTTGGGATGGTAATCACGCATTGGAAAGTCTTTCATGACGTCGCTATCTCGCCTTCGTGACGCTTTCGCGATTTGCTCAGTTTCTTGATTCCAGTTTAGCCTCTGCTTGAATTGCGTCACGTATGACGGCATTTTTCTCCTGAAAGTATGTGCGTGCATGTCACCAACAAATGACGACAGAAAAAAAACTTTGCCACAAGTTCCTAAAAGATCTATCAAAAATGCAAAAAAATTGAAGCTATAAGATCACACTTATAGAGTTCTCGATGTAGGAAGGAACCAGTGCAGAGGTTGGGGGTACTGCCCAGTTGGGGGTGTTGTCCAGCCAGCCTGGAGGTTGCTTGCGAGGAATGTTGTCGTTGCATGTAGAATTGCTGGTTTCCCCAAACGCTACTAACAGCAAGGCAGCCTAGTCGTTGTATGAGTACTGATCTAGCTCCCGACTAAAATAGGGTTGCCATACGTCAGCTTTTTCCCGGACATGTCCGGGACTTTTGTGGCCAAATATGCGTCAGGGAGGGGAGAAATGTTAAAAAGTGCTTCAATGTCCGGGATTTTGGAATAATGCATTTGATGAAATCTAACCGCAATGATTTCACAGTAAGAATTATTTAGTGCTAAAGATTAAACTTGGTAATTTTTCACTGTTAAAAATGGCTAAGCGAAAATGTAAATTTACTGACGAGATTACGGCATCCATGTTTCCAGAAAGGTAGAAATGAATGGGAAGCAGAATGCTTAGTTTGTAAACCAGGAACATACATCTCGGTTTCATACGAGGTAATCACATCTCGTTTCTGATAAACATTGCATAGCAGCAAGTGGAGCTTCCTGATCAAGTATAGTGAGAAATTATTTTGTCACAACGGGATGTAAAATAGAAGATGAAGTTAATTTTTGCTGTTTTCGTTTTGTATTACAGTATATTTATCCTATTCTCACGGGAAAGCGACGGTGGAAATGTGCTTTGGGTGCATCCGGGATTTATTCCATAACAAAATGTTTTCGTCGCAAAAATTGGTTACAGTGGCTAACATAAATCTGTCAGGAATTGCGCCTCATTAGATATGGTAAACCTAGACTAAAACAACTGCCTGACTTCCAGCCGAAGCAAGGCGTTTATCTCTCACCCAGTTCGTTTCACAGATTTCCTGGTGCACAAATCTTTATTTACAAAAAGCTTTTGATTAGCAGCAGCAGCAGCAGAAACACTTTTGGCGATGGCGTTGCAGCAGAAAACAGCCAACGTGGTCCGTGCGTTAGCGGTGCCAGAAACTCGACTCACTAAAACGTGGTTCCCACGTCGGCAAGACCAGATTTGGAAAGGACGAAAGTGAGGTCAGCATGATCTGCGTTCAAGCAGGGGAGCCCGAACAAGTGACTTTCCTTGACGCGGCGACAAGTTGAGTCTAATTAGCCCGCACATAGAGAAAACAATTGCGAGAAACGTCCATTCGTAATGCGAAAAGGTATATCCATCCACTATACGTTGAACAACAATTTTGAAATTTTTTTTATTTTCTGAATACAAACCATAGCACAATGAAAAAGAGTAACAAACGCTGGATGTGCCAAATGAATTTTGTCTACTATAGGGGTGGGCAATTATAACCCGCGGCTGTGGCCCGCGGAAGCACTAAAAATCGTTAAATCTGAATTTGTTTAAAAGTGTGTGAGATTACCCTTGTCTCATTGAATTGCTTGTGCTGCATAAAGTTTATTTGCACAAGAACAATTGTAATAAAATCGTTTTTGTGTATTATGATTGTTTTTGTTTTATTCATTTTGTTTGCGGTCAAATTAGAAGGTAAGGCCATCCGCTAAACGCGGCCTTCTTCATGTGGCCTACGAGCCAAATTAATTGCCCACCCTTGATCTGTTATGATCTTCTGACAATGACCATTGTTTAGCAATCAATTTTACTGTTGTTTTTCTGTCAAACTCACGATTGTATGGTAATCAACGCCATCATTTTTATGGAATCAGTCTCACCATTGTTTTGCAGCAGGTAGAGGACGCATCTGCCCAGGTATTGTGTGCCTTTTCACTGGTGGAAGTTCACGGTTGGCTGGTGACGAGCCCCAGGCCACTATTGGCTGATGCATAACGTTGCTTTGGGTCACAGGTTTCACCAAAGGTTGCTGCTGAGGGATAAAAGGTGAATTGAAGGTTTGGAGTGAAATGTTGGATCTTCCTGAATTTGTTCTGGTGAAAAAGGGTGAACCGAAAAGAGGACTGGACAGCATAAGTCTGAAACAAAAATTAGAATCCAGCAGTTGAGTTAAGAAAGATGAGGAGTTAGCAACTGCTCTAATTATAGTTTTTATAGTACTGCCCTGGTAACTTTGAAAAACATTTTTTTTTATTTTCGGATCGCTTTAAATACAATTTGTGGGCTTATTCTGATGTTCAACGCTACATAAAACATGTGTTCAGCAGAGTTTGACGTGAGGCTCAGGTTACGGAAGGTCACTGCAGGTCACGACAAACACGGTACGAGAAGATCCACAAGAAACTGGTATTGATGTTTTGTCAAACATTACGTTGGAACTAACACCTCGTTTACAAATAAAGTCTCACCTGCTCAAGTCCTCTAGTTTCCTCGACAGGCGGTCGTTCTCACGTGACATCATCCTGTGTTCTTTCTCATTTAGACTGTGCTGAGACAGGAGCGACTGGTTCTCGTTCCGCAAAGCTTCGTTTTCAATCATGTACTCCTGACAATGACAGAAACACATTCGCTGGGTTGCAGAAGCTTTGCAAGGAGTGGATCGCTGTCGAACGGGAAAAAATCATTATTGATCAAACAATATGACTCAGTCTCAACAACTGACCTGCAGCATTTCATAAAGGCTGTTGTCCGATGGAGGGCGCTGTTCCAGATATGGATCTTTGACTTCACCTGGCTGTATCGGGGGCAGAAGAGTTGGAGGCGGGCTATTCGTTGGATGTGCTGAGGTTTAGGTAGGAGGTGAAGTGGTAATTGTTTATGTCATAAGGAAGACCACAATTCAAGAAGAAGCATGTTTTTTTAAGTAGTTTTCGCGAATTTAATGAGCAAATAACCTGCCATTTTAAATGGCTGCTCCGGCTCACAACGAAATCATTTAACCTTTGATGTAAGGTCTGATGAAACAAGGTAAATCATATGTTTGCACCAGTACGTTTACTGGAGTCAGCCGATATGACTGTTAACTTCACAAAACGTGATCTATCGAAACGAAATAAACAATGATTAATACTGGCTTTTCATTAAAACACAGCTAATCTTTTCCGCTAAGAGTCAGGTATTTGCAGCTAGTCATTGAAAAAATCAAAAATGTTGACATTGTTGGACAGATAGAAGATCGAATGGCTGGTGAAGACTGCATCAAATCGCAATCAGCGATATGCAAGCTGAAGTAATTTTTAGAAAGCAGCTTATACATTAGCACAATAAATCTAACTTTCTACCAGTGTGTTTACCGTATCTAAGTGGAAACCTTGGTTTGTCTGCAGTGCCGGGATGAGGAAACCGAGGCTTTTCACGTTGAGGAAAATCCAACTCTTTCCTCAAAAAATGGTTTTCCTGTTTCAAAAGCTTCATTTCTCTTTGAAGTTTCAGAATCAGCTCCTCACGTGGATCTATCTTCACCACAGGCCTATCATGTTTGAAATATTTTGAGTGAATAAGAGAGGAAATGTAGCGGTGAAAAAATTTTTATATTCAAATTTATGTACAGACAGAAAAAAGACGTAAATTAGTCCATTGTGCTATTAGTGGTTTCAACCACAACCCAGCTACATGTCTCTCAAGCAAAGTTGATATATGTCTATGCTGGGCCTCCGCACTCACGCGTGCCACGATGAGGTTGCGACTTGTTTCACATACGTCGTATTTCTTCTTAAAATTACACTCAGAGATAATATATTTTTACTCATGTTCTTGAGGCAGATTCTAGATCCCTGTAGTGATACATTGACTGCAGTTTGCTCTTAGAGGGTGTTGAGGTATTTTTCTTGTCGTCATTGCATGAGGTTGGAATAAATGATCAAGAAAAGTAACAGATACTTTTTTAAAACAGGCAACCGGCATATACAGAAAATTAAAGTATTTGGGAACTTCGGAACATTTATTGAAGAAATAAATTTGATGATTCATTAAATTCAAGGAACATGCGATGACGATGAAAGCAGCAGATGTCATTTAAATAGTTGTTTTTTACAATTTCCGTCCAAACTATTGCCATCGTAGATGTACTACCCATCGCATCGCATTTTGTATCCTTTATAACCTATAAATGTATACCCTGGAATACTGTCGTTCAATTTTGTCACACTAGCCTTAACGCCGGGTGTGAATGACCCGGTTTTCAAAAATAAAAAAATACTTTCCTTCAACTAAAGTTTATCACAAAAACTGCACTGAAATTATAACTCTCATTGAGCAGTTTGAGCACTAACAAAGTTACTTTGTACTTTAATGTCATACGATTTTTGATGAAAAGGGGGGTAGTGTAGATTTCATATATGTCTGAACTGGATTACTCACAACAAAAAAATTTTGGTCCTGAGGAACTTTTTATGTTCCATACTGCTAACACGACCGTAGAAACATGCGCTGAGTGAGTTGCAGCAGTCGCTACACCTCATACAACCTCATACACCTCGTACAGCAATACGGTCACTACAGCGTAAGCCACCCTGACCCGAACCCCCCATTGCAAAATCAAAAAGAGCGAGGACGACTGCACGCGGACCTATTTACAAGTCACACAAAAATGAAGCTACTGAAGCGTGGAAAGCGCTCCGACGCGTGCTTACGTAGGCATCACGTGGTCACCACATTTGACTAGGGTTTGATAAACCCGATTTAGGATTCCAGGTTAATGAGTAATTCAAATAATGTGTTCAATAGCAGAAGACTGTTAGAAAAATCGTAGAAAATTTTTTCACAACACTACAACTCACATTCTTCAACCTCTGTTGAAGCAGCAGATAACTGGTATCAGACGCCCCTAGTGGCAACTGTGGATGGCTCAGTTAGCGAAAGCCCTGTTTTCACTGGTTCTTCTTCATCGTTTGAGCGAGTTGGTTTAATCCACTGCTCGGCCGCACTATATCTTGGGTATTTGGGATCGGAGCAAAAGGGCAGGGTTTTGTCGTTGAAGTTGACTTTCTCCTAAAGTTTAGTTTCCTTGTTGTTAATATGGAAGACTGCCAGCAAAATGTTTGCAGTACTGAGCCATAGGCATAGCAAGGAGGCCATGCCCCCAAATTTCTTGCATACCTTGTCGTTTTGTGCTTTGAGAGGCGGTGTCCCAAACCAATTACTGTTGCTCCATCAAAGATAAAATATTTGCCCCGCAAAAATCTTATGGATGGCTACGCTACTGTGCTGAACTTTAACTTCCAAGTCTGAGGGTATTTGGAGGCGGCCTATAGACGTCTTTGCTTAGCAATCTTATCACTGCTTCCCAGTCTCGATCAGTATGCATCATTGATAGATCGTCAGCATATGCATACTTTCTGGAGACGGTGGTTGGCAGGTCAGAGATGTAGATGTTGAAAAGAAGAGATGCCAATAAGGATCTCTGTGGGACGCCGTTCTTGAGGCGTCGTAACCTGCTCCTTTTCTCATTTCCGGTGGCAAGGGTGAAGCTGCGATTGTCAAGCATCTCCGTGATCATGTGGATCATGTGTCTATCAGGTACCAATCGCAGCAGCTTGCAGGTAAGGCCGAGATGCCATACAGTGTCGTAGGCTGCTGTAAGGTCGACAAACACAGTTCAGGCCTTCTTCTTAACCGAAAAGCTATCCTCGATGTCCTGTGTCAGCAGGGTGATCTGATTTACGGTCGACCTCCCGTGTCGAAAGCCCGCCTGCTCCTCAGGGGCAGTGGGTCGATGATTGGTTCGACACGAGCGTAGATGAGCCTCTAGAGGATTTTAAAGAGGAAACACAACAGAGATATGCGACTGTGGCTCTTTGGGTCCCCCAGTGGCTTTTCTGGCTTAGGGATCGCATTGTTAGTGCTCTTCTCCAGATTTTGGAATTTTGCATTGGCGCATGCAAGATGTGAGGAAGTCACAAAACCAAGATTTGAGAGCCGACCCAGTGTGGAGTATGAACTCCGGGAAGGCGGAATCCAATCCCGGAGACTTTCCTAGCTTCAGGTGCCTGAGGGCAGCAGAAAGCACCTCTGGCCTAAAAGGGTCAGAGATATTGTGACCCTCAACTGTTGAGACCTTCCGTAGGTCGGACAGCTGCTTGTTGACGAGCCTGGTGGACTCGCGGTGCCCGGTCCTGTTTTCCCCGTTCTTCACGAGTTGTGAAGGGGTGGAGTTTGCCGAGACGGAGCAGAAGCGAGAGGAGAGTCCAGACCTGCCAGTAAGTTTGTTGATGGTTCTCCACGCCTTGCCGCTAGAGTGCGAGAAGTCGATGGAATTTAAAGCTTTTTCCCAACGCTCCTGCTTCTTCTGCCCGAGCCGAGATAGTAGGGACGAAGCAGCTCTTTCATAGACAGTCCTCACTGGGGCTCGGGTGAATGAGCGATAAAGGGTCTCGCACTCTTTGTCCCAACATGGCGCATAGTGTTTTTGACGGCCAGGTGGGACACATTGTTTGGCCGCGGATAGTAGGCTTAGGCTCTTGCAAAAATCCTGGTATGCCCTCTCAATATTTAATGTGTCCGGAACTGGCTATCTCTCAACGGATTCACCTGTGAGATGTCAAAAGCCATTCCAATCAACCTTGCGAAAGTTCCATCTCTTCACCGGATCGCAGTAGGCAAGAACTATGAGGTTTGGTGGCGTTATGAAAGAGGATCAGTGTTGTGACCGCGAGAAATTTTTTGGAACATGTCTGTCAGACAGTCGGTTGTCATGGTGTTATGGTTCAGTATGACCATATCATGACTGGTTTAGAAAACAGTGAAAATAACAGTGGACTAACATTGAAGAAATAACCAGTACGTTTGGTCAATTTAATACAGGCCAACAAGGACATCGAAGAAGTGGATTAAAACAGTTAATGATAAAGTATGCTGTATGTGTATTTTTAACTATGAGGTGTATTAATGCTTTATCCAGAGTTATAGAGTGAGTGTAAAATTGGCTTGTGTAACGTTTATTTGGTGTGATAAGGAAAACGCAATATACTTGAGGAAGTTAAGGAATTACAAAAAATATGAATGCTAATTACGAAATTCTGCTACAGTAACGAAATGGCTAAAAGAAATGATTGAATAACGTAATATTACTTACAAAAGAAATCGAATGGTGAGGCAAAGCTGCAGACTGATTGAAAAGCAGTTAATGTGGAAGAAAGAGCAAGGCATCTGAAATGCCATATTTATGCAAGATAGTGGCAAAATTATAAAGCTGCAGGATTCGCCATTTCATGTTTCAAAGAAAGAAAAATATATAACTAAAATGTTTACAAAGCGGTGGTCGAATGTTTAAACAAAAGTATGAAATCAGTAGCAATGCTGAAATCACATAGCCACTGTAAACGAAGCTAACAATGAATTGGTTGGTTTTAAAATGCAGAAACGAAACGACACGTTAAAAAAATGTATAACTGCTATTGCTGTACAAACGACTTACAGGATCATATGGCAATACGACAGGGAAACATGTTCGCCAATCAAATTTAAGAAGTACCGGAACTATGGGGAAAAGTATTGTATCAATGGAATGCAAAAGTAACTTATTCTATGATATCAGTAAAAGAAATAATGACTAGTATTGCATGTGCAGATACATTAAATAGCTTTAATGGTGATTCAATGAATGGAAAAATAGACGATCTAGTAAATAAAGCGATAAATTCGGAATCGCCAGGATGTTGTGAATGTTGTCAATTACTTGTATAAAAGACACTTTAAGTGGTTGAACTGCAAAACAATACTGTATGATTAATAAAGAACATTGCCGCAAAAATGTGGTTTGCAGCAATGAAAAGGGGAATCCTGCGCAGCGCCCCAACATAAGTAAAGAAAGAATTTTGCAAAACCAGGGGAATCCTGCGCAGCGCCCCAACATAAATAAAGAAATTGCGAGGTAGCTAGTGCTTCCACGCGTTTTCAGCGAAATGTTAAAATAATGAAAGATTACGCATTTCCAAAGACGTCACAATAAAAACTGAAGGCCTTAAGGGTATAAAAGAGGTGATCTTGAGCAGTGAAAAGAGTCGCGAACACCTCACACAAGCGACCAACACGACAAGAATATGACTAACTTCAAAGCAACGAAACGCAACTAAGGACATTGACTGTTGTGTCAAACGCCGGGACAAACGACCAACTTTATTTTACAACGTCGCCAAGATAAAACACCAATTTAAAGTTATGTTGACAAACGAAATGGACAGATATTGAAAAGGTATGTGGTTGCTTAAACTCTATTAGCTATGAAGCATGGCAAGCAGAACGCTCTGGACAAATGCCAATTAATTAAAACGTCCGTCAATTCGAACGCTACAGGAAACTGAAGCGCCACAGAACTACGCGAACTCAATTCAGTATGCTAAATAAATACCAGTAGGAAACGCGTACTATAGTCCAGTGGGAGTCAGAAATTGATTGCGAAACGGGGAACGAACTGGCAACATTGGGGGGCAAACGTCACATGAAAACGAAGTAAGAAAGGCAATATTCTGACCAATCATGGAATTTTAATGCATGAACGTCACTAAGATGTTGAGAGAAAAAGTATGATTTGATGAGAGTTTTACAAACCGTGCAGTTAGGAATTGTGTCATTTATTCGTGCTTGTTTCGTTACAGAAAGATGTAGAAGTTGAATGTTGATTTTGCTGTGTGAGATTATGAAGTGTTTTTAACTGCATAGTGAGATTAGTGAATGCAGTTTGTTTTGATCTATAGCGCAGTGTGACTCAGTAAACGCTATAGCGTTAGGATTGTTTTTCCGTTGGCAACATAAGAAATACAATTGCTCTGATTTACATTTAAAACTACCGGTGATCCCAATGTTTGTTGCAGAACAGACGTTGTTGATTGCTGGACTGAGTAGGCTGCTGTCTGTTGCGAAGACAAGAAGGCGTAGTTTTATAAGAACCACAATTTGATATTTGGAAACACGGTCTAAATAAAAAACTTATAACTTTCCAAATCTTTGTAGCTGATTAACCTTGCCAGTTATTTCGGCTTACAATGGCCCACACTCGCGTAGGTCAGACCCGGGTTGGTGAATGACGATCCATTAGTGAGAGAAGCTGGCAACTCCCTTTATGTTATGCAACAACTCAAGGTTGTTGGATGCTGCCCAGGAATCCAAGCACCGTCAAGGGATGTCGTATTAAAACCCAGTTGACGTGCTGGCAATTGAAGCGGGCAACATACACACTGGGGTGTAGGAACGTCGGGATAGCCGTAGATGTGTGTAGCGAGGGTGGAGGTTTGTAGACGTTGACGATCTTGTATGCTGCAACGTCTACGCACTACCACTCAGTCTCTGGTTGTTCTGGAGACTGATCGACCAGTGACCATTCCAACCACTCGTGGACAAACGTGGCAAGGCCTTGATTCCTGCTCAGGACTGACCCAGCTACTGAAAAGTTGGGAATCACTAGCTTGTCTGAGGTAGTGCAGTGGGTCTCGTGAAGGACGATGCCGAGTGCCTTGTTCTTGTGGGCTAGCTGCTCGATAACGCTAATCTTGCTCGCGGTGAGGTCTCGGTGTTCAGCTGGAGTAGGCTATGCTTGGTGGGGGTTGTCTTCGTCAACGTTTTCTTTCCCAACCGGCGCCACACATATATAACGTGAAGGAAGAAGTGGGTATTACCATGAACTCATTTGATTTCACCGATTTTTCAACAATTTTCCAATGAAATGCAAGTTCCAGTACAATTTTTATATATTCATGGAATTCAGATTTTTTTTACAATTGTACAAAAATCCTCTTTGCCCAAATCAGGCAAAAACTTCATCTGAAAACAACATTGGCGCGTATCATGAAATGGATGGTTCTTAAGCATAGCCTTGGTCTGCATTTGACAATACATGGTTTTCAATAAAGTATTGCCTTTTATTTCAATATAAATTGTTTTTAAATAAGCTATTGGCCTGTATTTTAAAAACGTTGTTTAAAATATAGTCTCCATTGGTGACCTGAGGAGTTTGATCGTTTCGAAGTGGAATGTTTGCATTCAAGTATAGTTCGGAACAAGTACAGTTTGGAGCAAAGCAAGTACGGTTGATTCTGCTCAGGTCTAAGCAAAATCGTAAAATGATTTTGATGTAGAAAGAAATTTGTTAAAGTTGCTTAACAGAATTGTATATCTTTGAAAAAGTCGTAGGTCCAGGTTTGAGATTTTTACGTGAAGATATATTTGTCTTTTTTTTAATGTAAGATATTTGTCTTTTTGAACGACAAATATTTTTGTCTCTATACAACCTGCCCTGGAGAGCGAGTGCTAGTAGCCACCAAGTTCAATGTAATTTTCCTGCCTTTGAGGCTCTGCTTCGTAAATACAAGTACCTGTTTCTCGAAAGATGCAGAAAATCTAACAACGTATGGTTACGTACTTTGATGCAGTCAGATTGTTTGTACTCGTCACTATTCTTTGAACACTATAATCGCATTTTACTCTGTGATTGAGTGATCGAACTTTGCAGTGTCCGTTTGATCGATGGCGTGTCAAGCCACAACG
>Ga0210059_1008361_pt1 | contig 16358 bp, 15 predicted proteins | sample Ectturendosymbi2_FD_188042 | JGI IMG/M metagenome (GOLD analysis project Ga0210059, IMG submission 188042) | Ecteinascidia turbinata endosymbiont from Florida, USA - Sample 2 (SPAdes) (version 2) | ecosystem: Host-associated > Tunicates > Ascidians > Unclassified | place: Key West, Florida...
CAAAGCCGAATAGAGAACAAAAACCAGGAAGACGTAGGTTATTTAAAACAGAAGATTTTAGCCAGGTTTCGGTAACACAAATAATGTCAAACTCATAAATATAAGAAACTGTACCTAATACCGCGAAGTTTGGTGACGAGATACAAACGAAAATACTGCAATCATTTAAATGGCAGATTGTTGGACAATTACACATTACTATGGACTAGCTCACCATCAGCAAAGAGTCTGTAGTCTGCGTCGATAATTTTCCATTGGATTCGCTTTCCTTGCTTGTAGAGTTTATTTACAATTTTGAGGAGAGTACGTCGTTGAATCTGCCTTGCCAATGGAAGATGCTTTGTTATGCTGCATTTAAACTGTCTGGCATGGGAAGCTAGGTTGAAGATAGAGTTCCGGTCTTTCATGGTCGCGAATTTCACAACAATGGGTGGTGCAGTAACAAAAGAAGATGAAGTAATGGCAGACGTTTTCCGTGGAAGGCGATGAACGTTCGAGAAAATGATTCGGTCGAGATTTGAGGCAGAAAAGTGCAATTTTTCAGAAATAAATGTAAGAATAATCTTCTCAGAAGTCTCAGAAGTTTCGCTTTTTTCATTCATAGGAATACCGTGGAACAGCAAGTTAAACTCTTTCGAACGAAGTTCATGCATGATTGCTGCTTTGCGATTCTCCGTTGCTTGTAGTTGGAGTTCAGTTTCTAGACTCGCCAGTTTGCTTTCTAGATTCTCGATTTTCTCATGAGCAACCTCTAAGCTTGTTTCGACAGCAGTGATACGTAGAGAAGTTTTGTTAAGGAAACATGTTGGATTTGTGAAAACTTATGCCCTATTACAGCAGTGGTTCCCAACCTGTGCTACGCGAGCAGCTTCCAAGTCATATATGAAATGAGTTGGAAATAGTTCTTTGCAATTTTAAATCACCCTATAATCCAATGTTACCCACGGTTAATTAAGTCAAACAGCTGTTGTTCTGAACTAAATTACTGAACTAAACCTCCATTGCAGCCCATGCGTTTGTTAAATTTGTTGGTGTAACGAAGAATAAGAACAAATTTGCCGCAAAAAGAACGGCGTTTTTTTGTTTATCTTTGTATCAGCTGGAGAGGATTTCACCAGAGTTCTCCCTTGCTTTTGTAACTAGTTTTGGTTAGGCTGTTGATGGGGCTGTCAGGTTCGTTAGAGTCAGAATTTCGTCCCCATCAAAAAAGTACAGGAATTAAAAGTGTTCACCAATCTCAGCTCATAGTCATTGTTTACTCACATAGCACAAGCATATTTTTGTAACATCCTGTTTTGGTTTTGGAGTGGATGCGTTTCACTTTCGAACTGCCGTCTGTAGAGTTAGACACTGAGCACTCTCACCTTCAGATTTTGTTTGAATTGCCTTATGGCCCTTGTTTCTTCTATTTACTATCGACTGCGCTGCTCTTTACGCGCCTAAAGAACGTGTGACCAACTCTCCTCCCCCCCGCGCACAAACAGGGATTCGCGATACAAGTGCGCGATTTGAATCTCGAAGCTCATGATTATAACGTGGATAATGAATTTGGTTTTGCTGGAACATTTTCGAATGACGCTGTCAATCGATCTCATTGGCTCCTGCCTGAGGCATGACATGCTGAACGCGTTCGACCTTGTCCGATTCACAGCCTCTGCGAAATACCGTTTTTTGTGGCCGAGACATTTCCGTCATATCTCCGAAATAGTTTAAAAGCGTCCGTAATTTTTTCGTTTTCGGGTATTTTCGTGACTGGATAAAAGGCGGTAGGACGAAATTGACTATTTTTTGGTCATTTAACAAAAAATCGTTAAATGACCGAAAAAAGCAGGCTGCCGACATGTTGTGCCAATAGCATGAGTTTTTAAGATTGTCGGATTAAAAATAAAATCGTTATGGAACAATCCATAAACAAGGGGTGTAACAAAAGTTTGTCCCCCCCGCCCGAATGGAAGCAGAATCAAACCTGACCAGGGAACTGGGGGGGTTGGCGCGTGTTGTCACTGTCATTCTTCCGTTGTTCTTCGTTTTTCAGGGATTTTTCCCGGATTTTAAGAGATTTTGCCCAGAATTTCAACGAATCAAAACTTTTGGGGGTGCACTCCCTCAACTCCTACAACTCTGGATACTTGGAAGTGAAGAGAATTCCTCTTATATATCTCTTTGTTTTCTGTCATTATTGTGCTACTTAGGAAGACCGAATCGTGCGGCCCATAGTAGCAAATAAGTTCCCACCACTGGTTTAGGTGAATAGACCGCAGTTTATAGCTTTTGACTATCCACATAGTCTATGCTAACAGGTACATGACAAAGATCTGAATGGAGATCATAGTGGACAATTTCATGGCGTTGCTTCGAAACTTCGTTTTCCGTTAACTGAACGAAACAAGCTCAAAAACCAGAGGTTAAATGCGGTCCGCAACAGTTTTTTGCAAAGTAATGATTGTAAACGCGTCACTCCATGTGGTCCCATCAGAGGTTGGATCTGTTTCAGTCGAACCACTCAATGCTACTTTGTGTTGCAGTGTAACTCTGCAATTAGTTTTTTAGTGTTTAGTCAACGATTGAGTGATAACACCTTGACTATTGCAAGTGATAGAAGGAAGAACATGCTTCTTAACGTGAGCAACGTTCATTTTGATTGAAATTAATGTTAATCGCAAATATTTCGTTAAATTCCATTCGTTCTCTGAGGCTCAGTATCTTTCTCCTCTGCAACCGTCCTAATTATATTCTTCAACGCTTGGTTGTGCATATCTGTACTTAACCACCCGGGCTACTTGAATCGCAATGATGCAGATACGGTATCTTTTCCTGGGTGAACCATGTGAAACGATTCACTTGGAGTCAAACGATTCATTATTTAGTTGTCTTGTACTACCATACATACCACACAACCCCTCCAACTGGACAGCTTTGCGACTGTTGTGGTTTTGGCTTTTCCTGGTCGTTGTACTTGTACCATGTCATATTGTGTGGTTTTGAAGCCTCTTGAATTTTGTAAACTGCTGCCAAGGTCGACACATGTGGTCTTTATCGCAAGATAGGTTCGAAATCGTATAGAAAATGTGATTATTGCGTCAGTTAGTTTGAGGGAAAGTAGCACTTACGATGGGATAAAAAGAGGAAGTGACGTTTAAATATAAGGAGAGGAAATGACGTGTGTTAATATATTCTTGATTGTGTTTCAAGGGAAGTTTTTAGCTGATACATTTTCTATTGGAAGAACGTCCTGCTGTAACAATCCCCTGTTCGCTGAGACAGGATTTTTCGTATTCATGTTTAGACCAGGGGTGCAAAAATGCGGTCGCGCACTCGCGCCGCGCGACCAAACACTTGGAATGCGCGAACGGGATTTGCAGCTTCGTACGAATGCCTAGTTTGTAATAAATTATACATTTTTTTAGAATAACAATTTTAAAAAGAAACTTAATTATTTTAAGTGCAATATTATGTCGACGCCTGTATGTCTGCGCTGATATAAATTTCTGCGTGCCGAAGGTCTCAGGTCTCGTCTCGGTCTCGAAGGATTTCGGTCTTGGTCTTGAGCTCTTTGTCTCGAGACTTTGCATAGGTTATGTTTTATGAAGTTTTGCAAGGAGTTCCTCAAAAAACGGTTTTAAAAAATGATTGTTCAAAATTCAGCCGTTCAAATAGGTCTGGTTAAGCTTTCTTTGTTGTTATGTTATTTTGCGACATGGAGAAAACAATTTGCCCTCTACCCAGTTTAAAATTTATACTGAATTCAATAAAAAATGTGCATGTACCAATGAAACCGCAGCGCGTAATCTCTGCAACGAGACGTTGGGAGCGCTTTGCTAAGGACTATCTTTGAACTGTTTTTCCAAGAGTTTTGTTATGAAACCCATAGGCTAATTCGAAAGAGGTCGGAGAATGCCAAAAAGTTTTTTTTTGAGAAGCCAAATAAAACCATGCCTTTTTTCGAAGTGTTTTTCAAAGCACTCCGTTAAAACACGCTGGTGAAGTTTTTCTTGTTCTGCGCAAAGCAGACTTTTTTAAGTTCAAAAATGTCTCGGAACTCTCTTGAGGAAAAGTTTTGCTCATAAGAGTTTTATACAGAGAGCAAATAATGCGTCATGGTTGATCAGTTACTGTGACGTACTGCTGTAGGCTTTACGGTCGTTCTGCGTTTTCTAACCGATATGCGGTGTTGCGAAAACCCTAAGTGTGGCAGCAAAAACGGAAATTTGGAACAGTTGTGAATATCTGTTTAACGTAAAAATACGGAAATTATGAAAAACTTGAAAATGTAAAAACCTGAAAATAAAAACCAGTAAATCTAGGAATTATACATATAGCTATAAAATCAGCGGGAAGGCGCTACACCATTTGACTGCCAGTGAACTACACCGGTAATCTCGAACTTCGTTCATTCTGCTGCAGCATGTTGCATCCCAACAATGCCTGTCGAAAACACCTAATACTTTCTCTCTATCAGAGAAAGAAAAAATCTTCAATACGAAGCAGGGGCGGATCCAGTCAGTAACTTTAGGGAGGGCAATTTCAATAATATTTGGCAGTAAAGTCTTATTACGCGTTCACTGCTGTAAAAGAGATGAAGCATACTTCATCACGCTGCTGTGACAAAACAGTGGGCGGCAAAATGGCCTTACATCGCGAATGGTGCTTTCCAAATTGTGCAAAATCATGGTGAAAAACGTTACTTTAGTAGTGTTTAGGGGGGCGCGATCGCCCCATTCACCTCCCCCTGGATCCGCCCTTGATAGGCTACGAAGGCAATGGTTACCTGCAAAAGATCTGCCGCAGTTGTAAGAAAACTGACCAACTACGAGCACCTTGCTCTAAGCAAGACAAAAAAGGAAACCAAAGTTGCTTCAGGACTTCATTAGCCCTGTGCACTTTGTTGTTGGCATGGAAAACACATCGAATCCACGGTTGCCAACTGATTCACAAGTAATGACAAAAATAAAACTTTCCCGCTGAACCACAGCCTAGCATGTGCCAACCATACTATTTATTTAGCCACAGATACATGCATATGTAAAGAAGACAGAAAAATTAGCAAAAGTAATGACGAGAAGGGTGGCTAACAAGTAGAGAAAGCAAGATCCATGATCGAGAAGTAAAAACAAGACCCATTTCAGTTTGTGAGTATTTGATTGTGATCTTCAAGGTGCTTTATTATTCCTTATAGTTATAATAAGCATGATACATGATTTTCTCTGATTTTATATTGTGGTAAGCATGGGTGTAGTGGGGTTGGAACGCGTGGGAACGTCGTTCCCACACCTTTTTCGGCGTGGGAACGCGTTCCCACACCTTTTTGCACTAGCAACGTTACTTGAAGATGTGGCATCCAAAATATTACATTAAAACATGGTTGCGATCTCACAGACGGGCTAGCGACACGCAGATTTGCACTGCTAGTCAAAAGCTTGACACAGTGAAACAAAAAGATCCAATGTGGAAATTCTTATAGGCAAATGCTCACTTTATTTGAACTATTTGGTTCAGCTTTTTTTATTTTGTGTGAGAACCTCTTTTTTTAGCACTACACCCCTGGTGGTAAGCAGATGTGAGTAGTGGAAAGAGGAAGCATTTTTATGGTCGGCCCCGGGCAACATTAACATCGTTACGCCACTGCAGTAGAGCATGCGGTGGGATATTACCTCGCTTGTTCAATGTGTAAACTTAGTTTGTGCCAAAAAGTCTATTACTCTAATAGACCTAAATAAGTTTTTCTTTGCGTCAACAGCAGAATCACGAACAAAATTTTTAAAACTTGTTTTGGACAGAATGAGCCAGTTTGGATGGATGAAAAATTAGTTACAAATTTTGCGTTTTGAAATTCAAAGTAGTGCTTTCGTTTTTTTAAATCTCTACATTTATCACCTCTTAATTCTAAATCTTTGGAGAATTCTTAACCAATTACTTGTCGTGTGAGGAGAAAAGTAATAAGGAAAGATGTAGGTAACGTTACAAAAATGGCAAAGCTTTGTTACCCAAAATATACGAAATATGTGACAAAGAAATTTGAGTGTCAGTGCAGATGCCCAGTGTTAACATAAAAAGACTGTAGTGAAACAGATACGTGGTAGATAGTAAAAAACTTTAAAAGTTTGTTGCTTCATTGGCAAGTGATTTAAACGACGAAATACCTTGGCAAAAAATTGAATGATGAAAAGCAACCTTTCCTGTGGAGTGACCACTTTACTGTGCTATTTTGGCTAGTGCTGCTGAGGCTGAATAGGCTACACTCACCTACATCGACTGTGCTTGTATTAAAATAAAACTTAATGATTCGCCTCTTCTCCACTTTCTCAAACAACATAGGCCTGCTTCAATACTAGGTAGGAGACCAGAACATGGAAGCTTCATCAGAGCATCACCTCCTGTCCTTATACAGAAGGGTTGGTATTGTTTTGTAACGAACAAAACAATTACAAATTTTTCTGAGTCAAAACAAATTTAATGAAGCATGGCAACGGCAAACACCTCCAATATTCAATTGGTTCACCGACATTTTTCGAGTGAAAAATGCACAGACCATCTAAACGCTGCCAACATTTTCAATGCCCATGCATTTCTTCAAGGAATTTGTAAATAAAGCCACAGGTTTGAGGTTGTAAATTCCTAAGAGGAAAGTGACAATAAAAGTTGGCAGTATTTGGCGGTTTGCACAAATTTCGGATGATGTTTATTATCTTGGTATTTGGCAATGTGCCAGATATTTTGTTGAAGCATTATTCAAGGAGTTAACTTTAATTACCATCAGAGAAATGTGAAGTCTCGATCTCGGTCTCGAACTTCCAGGTCTCGGTCTCGGCTATGACAAAGTCCCGGTCTCGGTCTCTGTCTCGGAGGTTACGATCTCGACTACATCACTGCAAAAAACAAATAGAAGTGTGGAAGAAAGTACCGTATCTACTCGCTTATTAGCCGCATCCGCAGATAAGCCACAGCCGAAATTTTAGCCATATACCGAGAATCAAGGGTGATTCACGAATAAGACGCAGGTCAATTGACCTTTTCACCGGTGAAGACCCTGCGCGATAAATCAACCACAAATATTGATATTTACAGGCAAATGTAATGAAAGTCAATTTTATTGTTCAAAACCTAAGAAATCTTCTTCGTCGGAAGAAGAAACTTCGTAAGTACGGTAGATCGTCGTAGGTGTCATCGAAGTTTGACAGAGACATGATAGCGGCCTAGTTTCGCCCATTGCCAAATGGCATTTGCGGTTCGACTGGATGACTGAAATTCGGTGATAGCTCATGCGATAACTTTGTCCCTCTGCGTATGTTGCGCGTATAAGCCGCAGGCAAAATACAGGCCATATTCCAGGTAAAAAATGTGCGGCTAATAAGCGAGTATATACGGTAGTAATAATGGAGTGATGTTAAGCAGAATATATAGATTAATTTATTTTCTTTTGTACCTCTACTGACATCTGTGATATGGACATTGGCTTTGAGATCAACATAATACTGTTTAACTTGAGGACAACACTTTTTTGTTTAGATATTGGTTTTGAAGCTTGATTATTTTCAAACCTGCTACGTTTCGAACTTTGGCTGAAGCAAGATTTGGTTCAGAACAAGAAAATCCAGGTAAGAGGATTTTTTCCATACTTTTTTTCAAAAGATCTATAAACGAGTGTAAACGTGTTGGCGCATAAACCCGTAAACAAATTTATTCGAGGCATTTTTCGTGTTAATTTGAAACTGCGCAGCATAAAAAAGATCAGGCAAAACGTTTGTGACGCAAGATTACTTTGCTGAAAAATTTGGCCTCTCCAAATGTGTCCACAGTAACTCCTTCCCGTGGTACCCCCTGATATCGCAAAAGTTATTTTTGTAGATGGCGCGACCGATTTGTCCATTAACGATGTAACTGGTCAGTTATCAAAATGAAATGCGCAATATCGATCAATACAATCGGGGGTCGGGTGTCGCCCACGTCATAAACACCACGTTCGGATTTTGCGCAGAATGTCCTGTTCGAATAATTCGCAACCGTTCCCCTGCAGTCACCCACAATTGAAGGCAGTGACGTAAGTAGAGGTTTGAGCCAGGGGGTAAAACTTAGCTGAAAGGGGCCAATGGCAACTGTAGGGGGCGCAGTAGCCAACACTCAAAAAAATGTGAAAATTATGTTGAATCCGGATGTGGATGGTTATACTGAAATCCTAAATCACTGAAAAATACACCGAAAATCTATAGAAAACAACAATGTGCTGAAAATCAAAAAAATACTAAAACCGAAATATCAACTAAGTGGATCCCGGTTTCTACATCTCGTTTACCAGGGTGGATTCGCCCTTTTGCCCCCGTTAGTTACCCTACTGATTGGAGGCCCCACTTTGCGCCTGCTACGCATGTCTGGGGGGTGAATGGGGCCAGACCCCAGTTCTTTTACTCTGGGTGACTTGAAACCCACACCGATTCCATTGGTAATAAGTCCAAGTACCGTTGTATTCAGGAGTGACTGAACATGCAACTTGATACACGCATTGGTGAAGCAAACGCAGTTCTGCCTGAGTTTTATCGCTCTGTGGTCACAAAACGGGAGCTTTCAAACACTGCAAAGCTGTTAGTTTTTAAATCAGTATTTGATCCGATCCTCACCTGTGGTGATGAATCTTGGATAATGACTAGGGCAAGTTTTTGTTGCAGTAACAAAGCGAGAAAGTTGCATTTATTTTCAGCGAAAGTTGCATTTATGCGCTGTAAGTTGCATTTATGCGCACATTTGACTGTGAACGACTTGAAACAACCTATTTTGCATGCAAAAATCGAAAAAGTTGCGAAAAGTAACATGCAAAAATCGAAAAAGTTGCAAAAAGTTGCAATATAAAATTCCTGGAAACAGCTCAAAACATTCAATTATATATATCTTGAGTATTTAGGAAGCTGTAAAAAAAAGTTGCAAAAGTTGCAAAAACTTGCCCTAATAATGACTGAAAGAATATTATCTCAAGCAGTTCCATCGCCACGGGGGGGCTTTCAGGGGCTTACCGCCCCAAACAAGACTCCAAGCCCCCCAAATTGAAACACGAAACACTATAAATCAGTGGAGTTTTTGTCAGTTTTTAGAGTGTCAAGCCCCCCCGCACAAACCCAAATCCCCCCCGCAGAAACGCAAAGCCCCCCTATTGAAAACTTTCTGGCGACGGTTCTGATCTCAAGTACAAGCGGCAGAGATGGGGTTTTTGCGAAGAGTTCACGGTGTGAAACTTCGCGACAAAGTGCGCAGTTGTAAAATGAGCAAAACTTTGAATGTCGATCCACTTCTCCTCCTGTCAGAGCAGGGGTTATCAAACTTATTTCAGGTCGGGGGCTAGATTTCTGGCCTTGTCTCAAGTTGGTTGGCCTTGAAAAAAACTTTGGCCGTTTCGCTTTTTACGCTGCAAAAACTTCTTCTGTAGAAAAACCTTTACTCTTCCGTTGTTTTCGGCAACAATTTTACAAAACTTTTGTTGCGGCCTTTAACGCCCGCGTCGCCCACTATCGTGGCCGGTACTCTTTTGGCCATAACTCGCCAGCTGCTGCAGCTAGAGAGGTGTTCAAACCCTCTACGGATTCAGCAAGCCTTCCAGTTCCGACTCAAACATTTTTTCCGGTCTGGGGACAGCCCTGGGAGACGTCACAAGTGGGGGTGTTTTAGCGTTTTTATGGTCTACTTTACCCGTTCCTAGGCGACAATCCAATGAGCCAATTTTTTGGCTCAAGTTTTTTTTGGAAACTAGACCATCATCCGAATCTTTAGGGCCCTTGATTGGCTTTCTAGCATATCTTGGCTTTCTAGCGAAGCCAAAATTATGCTAAAAAAACAAAAAGTCTTCAAAATATCTACCCCTACAAACTCTAACCTGGAATGAATACCACCCAGTTTGTATATGGCCATATCTCGCCGCCAGAATAGGCTAGAGAGTTGTTCAAGTCCTGTAGAGACTCGTGAAGACTTGTAGTTTAGACTGCAAAAAATTTTTAGCTTGATATCTCGGGTTTTTTGTAGATGTTTACATAATGAGAGGATGTTCATGCATATTTGTTGACATTTGAATGACGTCATCATCCCCTGGGAGTCGAACAATCGAGCCGATTTTATGGTTCAAAGTTTTTTTGGATTCTGGGCTACAATGTGAGTCTTTAGAGGTTTGATGGACTTTCTAGCATATCTGGTTTAAAAGTTAAGGCAAAATAAGCAGAAATTAATTAGGGGAATCCCCACTAATTCTCCAGGGAATCCTTACAAGATTTGGGGTGTTTCGGCCATAACTTTGGCACTAGAAACGCCAGGAAGTCGATCTAGGGCTCTAAAGATTCATATTACAGTCTAGGATTCAACCAAATTTTGAGCCACAATTTCGGCTCCTTGTCTGGGTGATGACGTCATAAAAGAACAACCAAAAAAGCAAAACCTACCTTCTTCCTGACGACACCCACCGAAAACCCCAAACCCAAATCTCAAAAGTTTTTTTTCGGTGCAAACTACAAGACTTCACGCGTCTTTCGCGGGTTCGAATAGCTCTCTATCATATTTTCGCGGCGAGTTATCGCTATGCCGCCAGTGGAAGACTCAACGCTTTTTCTGCATTTTCTGATTTTGGGGTAAAATGTTTTTTGGGCCATAACTCTGGTTCCAGACATGCTAGAAGGTCAATCAAGGGCTCTATGGACGCGGATGATTACCTAGTTTCCAAACAAATTTTGAGCCAAAAGAAAGGCTCATTGGATTGGCGTCCAGGGCAAGTCAAAGTTGGTCAATAATTCAAAAACACCCCCACTTTGTGACAACCCCCCAGGAGAACCCCAAATCAAAAAATTTTTTAAAAAATCGAAACTAGAAGACTTGCCGCATCCGTAGAGGGTTTGAACAGCTCTCTAGCTATAGCGGCTGGCGAGCTTTGGCCAAAAAAAGTGCCGGTCACTGTAGTGGCCGGCCCGGGCAGTAAAGGGCTCTCAAAATCATTTCGGGGCCACATTATTCCTGTTCGTGGGCCTGATCCGGCCCGCAGACCGTATTTGGCTCCTTGAGTTAAAGTGATCCCAGGTACGAGGCAAACACTGCTGGCTGCTCCCACAAAAAGCGGCCCAGACACCGACCAAGGGCCAGGTGGCGTCATTAAACAGACGACTTGGCATGTTCTGGTCTTGCTGTGGAACCAGCAGAACTATCAGAGGTTGCTGGGAGCAGCGAAGTGTTTCGAGTTTTCCGGGGGCTGCTGCCCCAGCGACCCTCCCGGGAGAAAATGTTGGGGTGGGGGTTGAAGTGGTTTCAGTTTAAACGTTAGGGTTTGATTGACAAGTGCGAGATTTGCCGACAATTTGAAAAATATCTGAAAAACAGGATTTCCAAGATGAGAATAACATTGCAGTGAATGGAACGCGTCTTCCTGTTGCCTTGCGAACGACGATGTTTGCGAAGCGTCTGACGTCATTGCTTCTCGCGCTACTTCTGTCATTTTTATCGTTTAAAGAAGGAAGAGTTGGTGAGTTTTACCTTCATGTTGAACGTTGAGTTTGTGTCGCTTGTATGGATCTTAAATCATCCCAGTAATGCAGTTGTTGCCTCAACCTTACAGTATATTAAAATGTTATGGTGGAGCTTGAAAAATGAAAATGTCTCTTTTCTTTCAAATTTTTTACTCTTTCGCATTTCATTTCAACCAACATTTTTTACTTGACTAATTTTTATGTGTTTTTTGCCAATATTTTGATAAAAGTTAATTTCTCAGATTCCAAACCTTCACGTCCAATGTGCCACCATCAGATATATGCTATGGTATCTACGACTGTCCTGACAAGAGTGACGAGGAAATGTGCGATTGTCCTTCGCACAGTCCGTTCGAATGAGATTGTTACAAGTCTGATGATGGTTGTGCATGGTGGTGGGGATGCATAGAACAATCGCAGGCATGCAATGGTATATATGACTGTCCTGACAAGAGTGACGAGGAAATGTGCGATTGTCCTTCGTACAAGTTCGAATGAGATTGTTACCAGTCTGACGATGGTTGTGCATGTGGGATGGGATGCACAGGACAATCGTCGGTATGCAAAGGGACAACAACTGTGGTGATGGGCCGGATGAAAAGTTTTGTTTAAACACAAAACTTTATTGTAGAAATGATGAGTGCGTTAAAAGGTCGAAAGTAAATGATGGAAAAGTGGACATGACAGATGGACATGACGAGTTTGTATGTTGTGCGACCCAGGGTCATAAGTGTGGATGCATTCCAGGTAATGACAATTGTACCTCATCTGGAAAGTGCATTCCCAACATTTGGATCTGTGACGCAAGAGATGATTGCAACAAAAGCCACAGTGACGAACCATGCAAAGCAATTAAAGTTTGGTGCAAAAATTGCCAGGTTATAATTAATCGATGCGAAACAAATGGCAGTAAAATATTTTTGCTGCAAAATTCAATAAAAACACCACAACCTGCGACATGAACAACCCATCCTTCCATCATCTGAACTTATCAACCAAATGGATTTGCATTTCATCTCTGTGTGGAAAATGTCTGGGAGAGATCTTTCAATGTGAGAACGGACACGTCATCGACAATGCTCATTATTGCGACACAAAGTTGCAATGTGAAGATGGGAGTGACGAGCAACAGCAAAGCTTTGGTTTCCGATGTTCAGGAAAGTCAAGAAAAAGTATCTGTGTTTTTCCGCAGAAAAATATTTACGATTCGACGTCTCAGTGCGCAGATGGTTCAGATATATGTTTCGTAGATGGCGAGTTCCGATGTTTTTTATGCTTGGACGAAAACTGATTATTTCAGCAAAACAGGTTTGTGACCGAAATATCGACTGCTTTGATGGTTCTGATGAACTTTTGTGTTCCAATCAATCAGTTGCACAAGCACTTGTTGGTGATGAGGGGTCAAGATGTCCCCCAGGCCATATGCATTGCAATAGTTCCACTTAATGTGTGGCCATGGACAAGGTTCTGTGCAATTTTTCAGTTGAATGCAAAGATCAAATCAACCAAAGGTTTTGTCGTCACGAGCAGCGATCCAGTGATTTCATGCAGTGTTGGACCATACATGCGACAAACAACTACCCCATCACTGTACTCGCCACACGATGCGACAACAGACCAGAGTGCAGGAGGATGGAAGACGAATGCGAGTCACAATGTGATCCTCGACCACCGTTTTGTGATTATGAGTGTGAGAAGGTGAGTCTCAGGTGGCCTGTATATGGAAACCGTGTATGTGATGGATATATTAACAGGGTCAGCCTTGGTTCAAACAAATGCAGTCGAGAAGTGGAAGAAAACTGTCCGATGAGGTTTCCATGCAAAAGTAAAGATATGGTCAGCATCCACATACGGGACTTTTGTGACATTGTGACGATAATTCTGACGAAACAAGCACCGATTGCCTGAACAAAAGATTCATTTGCACAGCTGCTGGAGGCGCCATTTCCATCAGCAAAGAGTTTGTTTGTGATGGAATTAAAGACTGCGATCGAGGTGGAGATGAAAGTCGTCAATTGTGCGGAAAGAAAAGTTTTACTGCGAAAGTGGAAAACCAATATCAATCGACAAAAGTGTGTTCAAAATGATATACAAGACTGTGATACAGGTTTAGATGAATGCAAACCTCTATTTTCAGATAGATATGAAATGATTGCCAATCCTATTCTTCGCTCATTGTTCTGGATCATGGGTTTTGTGGCTTTGTTTGGAAATCTTGCCACAAATATTCTAACATTGAAGGAGATGATTTTTCATGGTAAAAGCGATAACTCCATTCCCAAAGGCAGCAACTTTGTTAAAGTAGCAAATAGTTGCTTTATTTTCAAGCAACTATACCATTTCCGACTTTTTAATGGGTGTATATTTGTTAGGAGTTGTTAGCCAAGGTGTGAATTATTCAGGACATTATTGTTTTGTTGATAAAGAATGAAGATCAAGCTATGGTTGCTCGATACTTGGCACAGTTGCAGTTTTATCATCAGAAGCATCTGCTTTCATCATGGCTTCCATGTCCACCTTCCGACTGGTCTCAATCTACAAACCATTCGTGACCCGCACCATGAAACTCGAATGGATCGTTCTCGTTGCTGTTTCATGTTGGTTGTTCCTTTACTTTTCGCGTTCCTTCCATGGTTTCCATTGAAATGTGGTTATTTTGTGCCTGAAGTTTGGTTTCCCAACCATTTCTTCAAAACTGACACAATTTCCAAAGATAACCTCATCAACATAGCCAATCAAGTTTCTTTCTCAAATTCCACTCTTCAATCCTGGTTCAAAGTCAAGGACACAATTTTAGATAAGTTCAAATACAATGAAATAAAAGCAGAGTTTAGGTTTTATTCTCAAAAAAGTGTTTGCATGCCACATTTCTATACTACTACCAGTGAAAGTACATGGCAATATTCCACTTTTCTCATCACACTCAACTTCATGCTTTTCATCTACATGGTGGTCATCTATGCGGTTGTTTACAAGAAAGCCACTGGCATGAAATTTTCCACATCTAAGAGTAAAGATCGAAATGAAGATATGCAAAAAAGAATTTCTAGGCTTTTGCAGACTGACTTTATCTGTTGGATCCCAGTTTGCATTATGGCCTACTTGAGGATTGCAGGGGTGTTTCTACCCCAGATGCTTACATTGCAAGTGCTGGATTTCTTCTTCCAATAAACAGTGCAATGAATCCATCGCTTTACTCTCCGCTCATTGGCCAGTGCATGTCACGTGCACGAAAACGCATCACAGACAACCTGTTTGTTATTTTTTTACGTCATGTTGACGACGCCACAACGGTTGATGACGCAGGAGAGCAGATAAGGGAAAAACCCATACCGGCTGTTGGTGATCGCCCATTGGAACTTGTTCAGAGGATGGAAGCAGTCCCAAAGAAGAGAGGAGTGGTGATAGCAAACACCCTTGTCTGAGTCCAACACCCACGGTGAACAGTTGCTATACACTGCTACATGCTCTTATATCCTTCTTTATACCGCTGCATCTGCTTCATTGTGCTGTGTGTATGAAAATGTGGACTGGAAAATTAATTGAAACTGTTGCAACTTGTAGTATATAACAACTGTAGTGTTTGTATCTCTGCACATGCACATGCTGCAATTCTGCAAGAAACATTTTGCACACATGAGTGAAATACGAGTTAGAATTGCATTGCTGCAAAGTGTGGAGCATTTTGCATCCATGAGTGAGATATGGATTTTGCAGTGATGAATATCATATTTAATCTGTGCGGGTGACAAGTTCTCCGCATCGATGAGACATCTGTCAGGAGAAGAACTGGTACAACCAGTGACATATAAACGGGAAATCTAGTAAGCACAAAACGAATCAAATGCATTTGTGGAAATAATGTCAATCATTTCTAAAATAAACAACTGGTTCTAACTAATGCAAACCTTGCGCCTTGTGTTTATCTGCAAGCTTTTTCAAAGCAGATAAGCAGATTGCAAGTTGTTCAGCTTAAGTCTAATGGCGGTTCCCCCACCTTGTTCATGTCACGACGATTGTGGTGTTTGTTACGCATGTGCGGTAGTTGACTGAAACCTTGCTCAGCAACCTACATCATGGCAAACGCCAGCAGGGCCTAGTAATATTACTAGATTCGCTTTTCCCAAAGTTTTGGAAAACGCTGACTGCAGTTGATCCATAAATCTGACCAACTGCGTGAACGATAGGCACAGGGCCGGTTTCAAGCCGATTTCTTCTAATCGGGCCTCGCGCCGAAGGGGGCCCCGCGCTCCGTCTACTTACCAAAGCAAACTTACACTTTCTATCGAAGCTGCTTATGTACAGTATAGTGCCGGCGCTGTGCCCAGTGCTTTTTAAGTTGCTTTGAGAGACCACAACGGTTCTCACATTTTTCCAACGATCTCTAAGAATACAGGATAAACTCTCTTCACTATCAAAGTAAACCAAACCTTGCTTCACAATCATCTCGGCATTCAGATGAAACAGTTGCGATCAATGTTCCCTCTAAGCCGCGCGGTTGCGCGGCCGCGCAGCTGGCCTAGAACCCCCGCGCAATACTTTGGTTCTGCCGCGCACTGCATAAGTGTTGACAAGACAAAGTAAATACGTGCTTTCAATCGGAAGCAAGACCCACCTTTGAGATTTGAGCTCACACGGCCTTCCATTCCGCGCACACTAAGCAAGCTCTTAGAGGGAACGTTGACTACCAGAAGATCCTTCAAAACTGAAGATCAGGCCACTTAATGTAGAAGGCTCTTAGCAGTTGATCGTGAATTCCACAACCGCACCTTCAAACGCAAACTCCTGCACTGCGGATAAAAAGACAAAGAAGCAGTGGCATACACAGAAATTTTTCATGGGGAGCTTTCATTCAGTGGCATATGGTGGTCATTT
>Ga0210059_1008362_pt1 | contig 16358 bp, 12 predicted proteins | sample Ectturendosymbi2_FD_188042 | JGI IMG/M metagenome (GOLD analysis project Ga0210059, IMG submission 188042) | Ecteinascidia turbinata endosymbiont from Florida, USA - Sample 2 (SPAdes) (version 2) | ecosystem: Host-associated > Tunicates > Ascidians > Unclassified | place: Key West, Florida...
TGATGTCTTTTTTTGATACGCACCACGAGCAGGTGGACCCGGGAAGCCGGGACGACTCGGCTGTGCGGAACAAAAAAAGACATCAGTTTGAAGCAGTGGTTCTCAACCATTTTTGGCCCACGGACCATCTTTTGCAAAACAATATCCGATGGACCACTTCGCTACGCTCACACCTCATGAACTACCGGATGAAACTTTTCAGGAACGTTTTATCACGGATTTATGATACTCTCCGTGGACCACTAGAAATTCTTGAGAATCAGAATCACTGTTTTAAAGCAAAATAAACGGAAAACACTTCTATAAAGCAACATCTTTTTAGTAGCTCCTGCTTGAGAATAACGACCAAGGCTGCTTGATTTTCGCAGCATGAGCACTAACCAAAAAAACACCATGTTAAGGATGGAAACCGAATTTGCATTCGCCCAATGCATCATTCATTTACCGTTTTCTTGACCACGCGCCCACTGTTCACCCTCCGTATTTTTCTCACACGCGAGTACACGGCGTTCGGCTGGAGGGGTGACGCGTCGGGCGTGGGCAGCATCGGGGTACTGGGCTGCTTGGTGCCCGGCCCGTCATCAACGCTACTCCCTCGCCTGGACGAGGGCTGCAGCGAAAGGGATACTTGAGCCAGGAGGCGGAGGGTTTCGTTTAACTTTTCCACTTCAGGATTGGTCGACGGGACCAGAAAGTCCAGTGACATTTTCATATTTTCCCCTATTAGTCCGCTTCAGTGCGTATATCACAACAATCAGAATCACATTCGATACACGTCGCTGCGAAGATTTTCAAATAAACATTAGCAATAGCACATGACAAGAGTTCGATCTGCTGACAAATTACAACTGCACTTTGTTGCACGAGCCTTCTATTGTGTGTCGTTTGCACGACGCCGACTGTTTCACTGAAATGTGAATCGCACCGACTTTCGCGCAAGTTGCTGTTTACTTGCACGTCGCCAAACACACAGCCAAGTAAGCGCGTGCAACCCAGCAGCTATTAACCTGTTTTCGCACCACCGCAAACCTATGGTTCTTGCACACTGTCTGATTCAGCGAGCTTCAACAGATTGGAGGAAGGTTTCCGGAGCGACGCAGCGGACAAGGCTGCTGCGCCAGACGGAAGCGGTCTGCAGCAAGACATAAACAAGCGCGTTGCGTCGAACGAGACCTTCCTGGTCAGCTGAGAACTACTCGAACTTACTTCACTGGCAGGCAACTCGCCCTTCAGGAGCCAATTTTGCAAAAAGCGATTCTGCAAATTGCTGACCCTAATGCGACCGAAAGTTCTCGTTCTCTGCTACAAGCAAAACTGAGGGTCGTGAAGAACGTTTTCCGAACATATTGAATTTCTTTGCAGGTATGATTTATTTGCATATAGATCACGCATCGAAACCCTTGCCTCATATTTCGGACGTGGTGGACAAGAATGGCGTGCGGCTGCCACCGCTACTTGTTTGCACGCACTTCCACTTCCTGCCACGTAGACCGAGACGTCATTCGATTACAGAAATTTCTACTGCTACCGGCCTATTGCAGCGAACTGCACAGGAAGCATTTACGGTTTATTTTCACGTGTCCGAGCTCGTCGCCAAACGACCTGCAGTGCAAAGGCTTGGCTTTTGTCAAACCCAGTAAAAGCAGCTGTGTACGAAAGATTGAAAACGCCTAAAAACAAAATTTTGGCGCACCTGTGCCTGCTCTGCGACGAGAAAGACAGACAACTGAACGACGTTTCCTCGTCGTCAAACTGTTCTTTGGTGCCAGCCAATGCATGTATTTTCCTCGAACCACGCAACTTTCTGGATTTTTTTGCGACTGCGCTCAAGTAAACCAAATCAATTTCGCGAGAACAAATTCGCGACTGGCAAGAAATCTCTTTGCGCTCGAAGACCACAAATTTACGGTCATGTTAATCGGGCTTTTTGAACTGAGTGGATCAAAACAGTAAAGAACGGTTCGATTATTATCCGATCTTCGCGCTAAACTCCAATGAACTTGGTTTGACTCGTCGCTAGCCTGCCAACCACCAACTATTAACGCTCCTGACTTTAAGAATGGTTCGGGGTGCAAACGAGACAACCGGCGAGAAAAAGGTATTCCGACTGCTTACTTTCTCTCTCGCGGTGCCGAAATTCCATGACATATGCATGGCTGTGACGTAAGGACGTCGTTTATTATGTCACAAACCAGAAGACATGTCGCGGAACATTCAGCTAACAAGACTAATTTTTCGTTTACTCTGATGTTTACGCGGAGGCGACATCGAAACGTGCTTTCTTCACGCTTCAGAAAATAACTTCCGCCAACCCAAGTCGTGGTCTCGACTCACTCGTCAGCACTGCAATCACGTGACTTTCCCTGAAAAATGAAATCACCAGGGAGATTGCATCATTTCTTCACTGTAGATAGGCGGCCCCTTCCCCCACGCCTAACTCGGTAATGACCAACCAGACGAAGCAGGTGGCACGTGAGAAACGTGACTATTACAATATTGGCGGAGTAGTTCGAAAGTCGTCACAATAATCGATTACATGGACCTACAGCCAACAAAAGGACACAAAAGGACAAAATCGGTGCATGACCGCTTGTGATAAAGACAGCACTAAGCTGGCAACAAAAACAAACACCTTCCGCCTCGCGACAGTCTTTCAGCCAAGTTTCGCTGAAAAACAATGACGTTTTGGTTCACGACGTAATATTCAAGCTGATGCGTTTGCTGTGTCCTTGTCAGAGCTAGTCCTAGTAAACAGAAGGCTGTTGTTTTTCAGCGTTTCGCGCTGACGTTTTTCCCGTGAAATAACTCAAAAACACTGCTAATTTTAGAACCAACATCAATCGTATAGAATTTCGTTTCGTCTTTCCATGTTTCGTATTTGATGCACGCGCTCAGGCGCGACTCTTCAAACGACCAACCACGTGACCAGCGTTGCGTTATTTCCCACAAGCGAACATTTTGCATCTGGACGTTGCACTGACCGAGGCCACGTTGCATGTACGTGCATCATCACTCTTATCCAGTGCAACCGCTGCGCCGGTGATAATTTGTAATCCAAATAAGGAAGGCGAGTAGGGAGGGCATGGACGCGGCAGTTAACTGGATTAGCGTTTCCAGCCTTGGCTCTGCCGGCATCATTGCGCGGTACGCAATTCGATTTTAACGACCTCAGTTCAACCAGGCAGTGAATGGGTTGGCCGAGCCCAGATGCCTGCTTCCGATCAGGATGTACAAGATTGAAACTGGCGACATTTGCTTCTGTGCAAAGTCGCATGAACGCGCGAACCAAAAAAAGAAAAGGTATCAACAACAAGAAATTGCTGTAAATTCTCGACTTCGAACTAGATAAAAGCAGTCAACGCCTCCTATTGGCAGAGTGCTGCTTAAACACTGGGCACCTGCCTGAATCACACGTTTGGTCGTCGCTTTCGAGTCGCAGTGAACTTAACTTCTCTGTAATAATGCGGCAAGCATGTTGTTGCAGCGAGGGCATCGGGTAAACGCTGTCAACGTGGAAAAAATAAAGCTGCCCAGCTTGGCAAGCTGAACGGAAGGTGTAGTTTGAACGGCGGCCCAATGGAACACGTCGACAAGCTGGGAAAACAGGCCAGGAGGCTTTGAAGTGCGTTCAATGCCATGGCCGACTGGAATTCCGAGGCTTTTGTCCGTGTGCGGAACATAATCGAGTTAATCGCACCGATTGATCGCAAAAGTGGTCGTCGGTCACTTCGGAGCTTAGACATGGCGGGAATGATCCACTCCCGGACTTATAGCAGAGTAAAAAGATGAGGCTTGAGCAACGAGAAGATGACGGTCGACAAAAACAACGTGTAAAGCAGAATGGGTGCGAAAGTAAGCGAGAGGTTTCGCCTTTGTTCTCGAGCCATCACTGTGAAGAGTTTAGCACCGAATACGACCAAGAGTCAGATATACAAGGTTATTATTTGCTCAGAGCCACATTTCTTTGACTCTTCATAAAATGTGAGAGAAAAACCACCGACATGAAACGTCAGCCAGGAGCTTTGGACGAAGGTGACAAGCACCTCTTTGATTTCCAGATCAAAAGAGAACACTTGTTTAATAGCGTGCGACAGCATTGGATTGCTCGATATCCGCGGACCGTTGCGCATGTGTTTGAAGCAAAACACACGCCAATCGTGCACCACGATTTTCTTGGTCAAACGAGCGGACCGACCACTGGCCTGGGCAGGATGCGAGCTTGGTTATTAAACCCAAGAACACTTGTGCGTTGCTTCCGCAGCTGAATCGAGCAAAAGTTCATCGCAACCTTGCTGAGAGTCGTCGGCGATTCCTGGCGTGCAGCAATGGTCCTCGCAACCAGTTTAAGGTGTTCTTCTGAGAGACCGAAAAGGTCTTTCAAATTTTCCCAACGGTCTCTCAAAATACAGTAGAACCTCTCTGTGTAACCACCATCAAAATACACTAAAACCTCGCTTTCTGGCTGTCTCGGTATTTAGATGGAAGAGTTGCGGTCTCTCAAAATGTCTTAACGGTCATCAAAGTCAAACCGTTAAAAGAGCCGTGCTCGCAACCACAGCGCGTTCGCTGATTGCAGTTTCAATGCGCGCAGGGCAACAACCCGCAAACTGCCTTTAAAATCAGTTTTCACGGATTGGTTTTCAAGAACGGGGCGATGAGTCGATCGTGCGGCCTCGCCGTCGGTCATCCACCTGTGCCAGCCACCACCCAGGGTTTGCAACTCCGCAGAACGCGTTTTCGCAACAGCGAATTGCGTCTCGCGAAGTTCAATAGCTTCCACAGAAGAAAAAAAACGGATTGCTGTATGACGCGCAGGAAATGACGAAACGACCCGCCAAAAGAATGAGAAATTAAAGGAGCGTACGCGTCGAGGACGGCGATGCTGGATGGGAGGAAGCGACTGCAAGTTGAAGGCGACAGGCGCACGTGCACTTTGCGTGACGCAAACTGTCATTTTCTCCCTTCCCTTACAACGCGCGACTTCTTCGGCTTGACTAAGAAAAGAACCGTGTGCGTGCGAAAAAATCAAGGCGGAAGGGAGAAAACCGCTCAATTAACAACGTATCGCGCGGTGCAAACCTTGTAACGAAATCTAGCTTGGTCAGTTTCAGCTTTCGTTTTAGGCTCGTCCGCAATCATCTACAAACTTACTGACTGTGTACCGCTTCTCTTTTACATTTATCAACTGAAGACAGCAGCTTCAATCGTGGTTTTGAAGATTTTGCTAAAAGAGGTTTTCCCGGGAACCTGTTTTGCTCCATGTAGGTTTTGCTAAATTGCCACATGCAGCGACGTCACCATTTGACAATGCAACCTTATTGCGCCTATCATGCAAGTTACGAGAAATGCTTTTTTTGATTTTATGATGATGCCCACTCCCAGAAAAGCAGTTCATGCCCAGTCAGCGAAGCAGCGCGAAATCTTGCTTGCGTGTGCAACGTGTGGCAGAGGGATGTGACGTAAATGCTGATCGCCGAACGAACGAGCATTGCGCATTGCTATCAAACAACGCCGGTCGTCGAACCGCGACGAACTTCGCAGCGCGAGGCGCTTGGAGAAATTCCTGGCACTGTTTCACATACCACAGTCTCAGATGCACGCGACATGGAAGGTCACAAGAAAGACGGCAACGTGATTTGCCGGCAAAGCGACGCAGAGTGGTATGTAAAGGGCAGAACGTGATCATAGCTGGACACGTGGGAAAGTGGCGTTGAGGGCACAACCAGGTTTTGAAGACTAATCTCGTAAGCTGAGTACTCTAAATGTTAATGGTCTGGGTAAACGGCAACCTGCGCCGTTCAAGCCAGGCTGTCGAATGCCTATCGCAACGTGCAGGATCTTGATCTGGAGCGGGTAGTTTTATACAGTGAGCACATGACGTCATGATCTTGCACGGAAACGAGAGGCGTTGCTAACACAGGACTTCGCGTAATGGTCATGCCTGGCAGCTTTCATGCACAGTTAGCAAAGCATTAAACAGTAAAGTAAGCAGAGCCTGGTCGGCTGGTTCCTCGAAAGCGGGCAGTAAACAGAGCTTTTAGCACTAAACCCATTTCTTTTACTGGAACCACAAACTTCGAGATCATTCCTTTGCAATATATTTTGCAAACTGATCTCATTGCTGGTGTAGAGCCCAGTCAGTCAGTCAGTCAGTCAGGTAGTCTCTGCGACGAATAGACAACTTGGCTGCATGAGGACGCTCACAAGCTTCTTGCTCAAAGGCACAGTCAAGTCAACCACCACTAGCACTTCCGTTACGTAGTCGAAAATACGAATGAACATAAACAGTTTCCAATTTCATTCCCCATCATCGAGACCGGCAGAAGGATGACATCGACCGCAAACTTGGAGACAAGGTACTCGAATGCAAACAAACGTCAGCAATGACCGTCGATTCAGTCACAGGTAAATTTAAATGTCGTGATGGCCATCTAGCGGTGGCAGGTCCAATTGCTGCTGAAAGCGAGGAGGCCTACATTGCGCATCCCTTATAACTACCACACAACGCTCAACCGTCACTCAGAGCAACCTTCATTGAACACGTGACTGTCTATGGTTGAATAAACTCACCCTGGTGGAATAAATTCCACAACTGATCAATCTATTAATGTGTTTTGTAGTTTTAACACTTTCTTTTAATCTAATGCTCACTTGCAATGTTAACGGCTTTGGTCTCTGCCAAGTGCCGAAGGTACACAAGTTCAAGCAGGGGACGGTATGGCAGAAAAATTAGAACTGCATAACTAGAAACGCTCTGTCAGTCACCGCTTTGCGACAGGCGAAGAGGTGAGAAACGCGTCAATTGCGCACACGCTGTGACATGCCGCATAAAACATGTACCAAGGAAGGAAACGTGAAATGGCATCGCTCTGGAACTACGCCGAGTCACGTGGTCGACGTGAAACGACCTGTTTCAATGTTAAAATTCGGGCACGGAAAAAGAATCGATTCACTTGTAAGTTCTATACCCGGTTACGCGGAAACTGGATGAGCGCGAGCGTGCGACTGCTGTTGTCATTCTTATTTCTCCTTTACGGCTTAGCCTGACAGAGGGCCGAGTAGGATGTAGATTAAGTCATAACCAATGTTCCCTTTAAGGTGCGCAGTACCGCCAGACCGTTTGTACAGTGAAATCTCATTCTCGCGCATTTGCAACATTCCAAAACATGGAAAAGCACGAAAACAAGATATTATGTGAATTAAATGCGTACTTCGTTCGTATTTCGATAAACATTTTATGCTTATTCCAATAATTAATTAACAAAATCTGTAACTCATGTAGAACTCTGCTAAATCAGCCTAAAAATGTTTATGCTCTCCAACACAAATATTTGATCAATGTAAAATTTCTTAGAGGGAACATTGGTCATAACTGTAGCTGCCACTGCAAGTCGGTCGTAAATTTAGCGAAGTTGTAAAATTCTTTCAGGCAGCCAACTTTCAATTCAGTCACAAATTCTGGACAACTTGACAAATTTTGCCGAACTTAGGAATCTTTGCGAATTGCTTGAAATACAATTCACCGTTTCTTCCGCCTAACGACCTGCACGGGATTAAATCGCTCAAGGAGTTTGGACAACTTGCTGCGCAAAGTTTGAGCACTCAGCAGGCAGGTTTCTGAGTTGGCTTGATCAAGGTCACGACCTACAGTGGTCTTCGACTTGCAGTGCGCTGATTTGACAAAACTGTACAGCTTCGTAAGGCGACCTTTTCAATTACGATCAACTTGATTCAGCAGGAATGCTTCGTAACAAAATCTCGACCTCGGACATGTGACAACATCTAGAAAACGACGTCGTGTGACGCAGAGCAGCGAGTTAGAAACGAACGAGTGGCTTACAATCGATCTTGTGCTGAGCATTCGTCAAAACGCAAACGCACTCACTTTGGGCGGCGGCTCATCGGGATGTCGCGACGAGCTGATTCCACTCTCCAGTCGTCGCCGCTCCTCCTGCTGTCGTTCAACGTCGCTAAGGATCTCGCTGTCGAATAAAGCAGACCGACGTTAACATCGAAACTCTTTCCGGGACCAACGGCGAAAAATAGGAGGTTGAAGAATGAAAGAGATAAATATCAAGCGTTGTCTGATAACACACGGGCGGCAAGTTTTCGTACTTCGGGAATCACAACTTTCCATTAAACTCTGGTGAAACCTAACAGCGTAACAATGAACCTACGACATTTCCTAACTTACGTAGTCCAGCGGACAGTTTTGCCCACTGTTCGCTTGCATGGCGTCACACAAGACGAGCCATTATATCAGCTGACGGTTTGGGCCAGATGCGATTATTCGCGAAAGGTTTACAACGACAACTCTTGGGTTGACGAAGAAGCAAGGGCAGCAGCATACAGTTGGTGACTGTCAACAAATACCTGCTCTGAGTCGCTCATTGTTGTCGACTTGCAAAGCAACAAGCTGCGATGATTAACGCGACCGATTCATCGCCTGCCAACCTGTTCCGCAAATGACCCAAGGTTCAGTGAAAGAACGCACGGCGTCACACAAATGTGTCGTGGCAGCGACGTCAGAGCGTCGTCTGACACACTTAGACTTATGCGAACTGAGCAGTGCTGCTAATCACGTTTTTCTTTATAGAAACACAAGAGAAGTATGGCTGGTTGAAGTGCTGACTATTTTTCACAAGGTTCCGTCGCCACCAAAGCCATGAGACGGACACAAACTGTGAGCGTATCGTTTTTGTACGAAAGAAAGCACGAAAATGCTTACAACGGATACAGACGACTGAGAGCGAGGTTGTGTTTCTTCGTAGCAAACATGCCCTATGCTCCGTGACGAGCTGATATTGTTTCGTAGCAAAGGTAGCACTGTTTCGTAACAAAATATGAGCTTGCAGCGAAGGTGCTTCGCACAGTTGGCCTCAACAGCGCATACAGCAGGAAAGAGTAATGAGTATGGTGATAATTTACTAATGCGACTGGCCTTGCATATTCTACGCGATTTGAAAAATCTTTCGTTGAGCGTTTTAAGCACTTTATTAGAAACACCGTCGGCGCTAGTTTCTGATAATTATTCACCGCTTCAGTAAAAACGTTTTACCCTTTTCGGTCGAACACATCATCGCTTGCCTCACAGTCTTCCAAGGCCAGAGTGTTTCGACCGCTCATGCCGCGTCCAACGCTTTCCGCAACAAGACGCTGCGCTGGTGCGGTTGTTGGGGGGATGCGTGCCGGCGCCCGTGGCGCGAACCCAACTGCGCTGTAACCGCAGTTTGAATTTGTAGCAGTGTCATGTGCACACTGGGTGGCGACTGGCAGCGCGGCTGGTTGTCGATCGGTTATTCTCGCGTAGCGCTGGTCGGCATCGGAACGACGATTTCCGGCGAAAGTTTCCGACACGCGGGCGCTGCGCATCGAATCGGCGTCGCTTTCATTGCCAGCGCTGTCGTCGAACGAAGAACGCGGCGGCGGCGCTGCAGCGTGCGTGCGATAGGCCAGTATCGATTTGTTCGCTTTCAGTTTGTCGCACGGCAGAACGGCGTTGTTGTTGTTGGCGGTCAGATCGCCGTCGACAACGCACCAGTTGCTTTCGCTGTCCTCCGAAACGCTCCTGACGCCGGCCGAGTCCGTCGATTCGTCGCGGGAGACTTTCGGGCGCCTGCCCTTGAACTTGCGCTTCAACTTGTGAACGATCGTGCCCGGCTTGAGGTTCTCCATGGACGGGAACTTTTTAGACGCGACGCTCGACGACGAACCTGCCCGCGAACCCAACGAAACGCGCCCGTTCTTCTGCGGCGATTCTGCCTGAGCTACAGCTGTTCCCGCTTCCTCCACCTGCCACCAACGCTGCCGAGAAAAGCAGTTCGGGCTGAAGTTCAACTGCGGATTATTGCTGGTAACCTGGCAACGTTCAGCTTCTAACGAATGGTCCTCGGTCGGACCTGGCGGAAAGGGCGCAAAAGTTTCATGGTGGCTTTTTCTAGAAACTTCGCACTCCCTGATATGCGCTGACGCGTTCATCGGCACGCTGTACAGTGCTCGCGCGATTTCTGCTTGAAATTCGGCGCAATCTTCGTCGTCGCCCGAACTTATTCTTGAGTAGGGATCTTGTTCTGCTGCTGCTGCTATCGTTGCTTTCAGAGTATCACCTTTGCCGTCATCGTCCGCATCAGAAGCGCTCTGATTGGATAGCGCGTCATGGTCGGACGAAGAACACTCGATGCCATGCCTGGAGGATGAGCAGGCAGGTTTCGGTGGCTTTCTGACGACAGCGTAAAGGGGGTGGCCGTTTCCGGCAACATCCGTCACGTGTTTGTCATTATCAGACTCGTTACAACAACATGTGTCGTCATCGTCTGGCTGCGTACACGGGTCTGCGAAGAGACCTAGCGGGCTTGTCGCCCAATCACGAGGCTCCTTGTCATCGACGGGGCTTTCGCTGGTCGAAACGCGGGTGCTGCTGCTGCTGTGACGTGGAGCGGAGCAGGATCGACGTTTCTCCAGTTCTTTCGTCAGCTGCGTGAGCTGACTTTGAAAATCTCTGTGCATCGTCATCATGGCGTTCTCCGTATTGCGCAGCCGCACCTCCGCCTCAGCCAATCGACTGCGATTCTCGCGCACGCATATCAGCAGCGCTTTGAGCACGCCGACGTCTATTGCCACGGACCCGTCGCGGCCACTTTTCGACTGCGGGGACGCCGAGACGCCGCCCTGTGTGCCCCTTGAGCGCTTGCAGTTGGGCGCGCCAGTCGACATGATCAGGGTCTGACACGTAACACGTGAGCAATGCGTCAATTTTGGGCTGCTCTCTACTTCGCTCACGCGGCCGCTGTCGTGAGCGTCGGGTTCGCTATCCATCTCACTGCACCCGCTAGCGGCGGGCGAGGGCAGGTCGGTGTCGTAGTTGGGGCAAGTTCCGTAACTTCCAAGTCGTCTCGGTTTTTCAGTAATCCCAGTCATTTCATACAGACTACCAAGTAAGTTTTTGATGCTGTCGCGCGCACAGCAGATATAATCTGCACGCAACTGTACGTCTTACTGTGCGCCAATCATATACGCTGCGAAGAAACGAGAAAAAAACGATATTGTAATTAGTACAATTTCTCGTTTACGCCTGCTTTGGCAAAAACAAGGCCTTCGTTTTTACCTGGAGCGTAAACTGTCTGAGCACGGCAGCCGACAAAAACCTCAAGTCTTATTACCCTCTGGCTAAGCTTCGTCTGACGTACGACGTGCCCACAAGCTTGTGGCAGGATCGGGTCAAAACAACGTCTCGGTCAAGCGCATGACGGAGCTGTGTGGTATTTTTTTCCGAGCCATTTAAGGGCAGCCAGAGAACATCACAAAACACCGGTTTCAGCGTACGGAAAGGAAGTGCAATTTACTCTGGCTTTCGGGCAACGACCGCAACAAATGTGGTCCTTGCGTCAACTTGCATCTCGAGTTACTTGAAACGCTCGAAAGTTGTGCACTTAGCTATAATAAATGATTAAACAGTGTTGTTTTAACAACGCTTGCTACATTGATAACATCCACAGGATCGCGCCTGCTGATGGTAAAATATCACCATGCCTTTTAAAACTGTAACATTGACTATTTCACAATGCTGCCACCCTTCAAAAGTCAGGTAAGTCCACGACAGAAAAGCTTGCCTTGCTAAAACAACCTTCTTATTTATTGGTTATTATCAGTCTGCTACAAATCTCATACAACTGATCTTTTTTAACTAGCCTGAAAATAGTCTGTGCTGATTGCAAGAACACTGTGCTACTTGAGCTTAAGACGAAATGACCAAGTCAAATGTTTGTTGAATTCGTGTAACAAAACGAAACACAGGATCTTAGCCTTACAATATATCAGCACTGCAAGTTGCTCAAAAGCGCTACCACGACTAAAAATGTGATTTAACTGCAAGTGAGACGCATTATCCATGCCTGAGTGGAAAGCACTGCCTATATTTACGAAGGCATTTCAGATAAGAAACGAGAGACTCTGACTCAGTCAGCGACATAAACGCACAGCGGCTCAATGCTCGCGGCATGTTCATGTCTTTGCGAGAACGGAGCGACCCACGAGCGCAACAAAAAAAGAAATCTTTTTTTTTTTGAAAGGCGGGCTAAGAACAGCCAATGAATCACGACTGAACGACGGACAATGTATAACCTGACGCGAGCGGCGGAAAGGCAAACAAAAAAGACAAGGGAAGCCTACTGTTGTACAGCACGGTTTCGAATGACGACTGACCATGAGAATGACAATAACAGTGACTCCCAAGCTGCAGTAAAGCGGTTGGTTCCCCTCATTCGAGTTAACCTACAGTCACTAGTGGATCGCGGCACTCACTTGCGCATTTACACTGACATCGCGTGACAAACCACCCCCGAGATCAGGTTGCACAGCGCCGCGGGTGAACAGCCGAAATTTAATTCCGCTCTGGGCTTTTTCAGCCACATCCCCTCTCGGGAAGAGGTAACAGCAGGTACACATTTTAAGGGCTGTTACACACAATGCACCACAATGGCTGCAAGCGGAGGCCGCAGGGGGAGAAGAAAAAAAAACCGCCGGGGGGATTGCTGCTGACAGCAAGGAAACAATGAAGGTTGGTTTCCTTTGCAGCGCCGGCCTCTTAAAAAATCGCAGCGACGTTGACCAAACCACCATCAAGACTCTTCCCGACACAAATGACGGGCGAGCCGATAAGCTTTGCATTTAACAGCGCCCATAATTTAAAGGATGCAGGAGCATTACCGTACAAAACGCACATGTGTCCACTAGGCTGACACCGATGCGAGGAAAGCGCCAGTACATTGGAGAAGACGCGCTAGCGTATGCGATTTATGACACCTTGTTTATTCCTACAGTTTATTTGGGCTTTCCTGTGACTTCTGTCCATTGAGATCAGGACATTCACGCTGCGTTGCGCGGTTTTGGCAAAGATCATGAGACTGTTAAAGATATCGCAGAATTCACGCCTTCAAGAATCGTACAACAGTAGTTTTCTACCGCAACAACAGAAAAATTCTTCTAGCCTCGTTTCACCTCAAACGCACAATTATGACGAGATGATACGCGCAGAAGCGACAAGCTACGCCTGGCCAGACAACCAAACAACGATCTAACATGCGAGTCAGGTTGTAACAGTACTAGCTGCAATTTTTCTGTTGAAACTACTGCGACTGCCTTGCGCGCAGAACATTCTTTCAGAGTTCTTACAGAACCAGGTTAATACACTTCACGGAACCCCGAGCTGAAAACTTTTATCTTCACGCCTACAACACACCGCGGCTGCAGGAACAAAGTTCATTCAAAGAAAAAGGTTTTTCGAAAAGTGCCATATTTCTCCTACTTATGAACAGGGTTGAACCTGTGCAACGACACCTGCAAAAGCTGAGGTCTTTCGTAAATGCGTGATTTGTAACGAAAAAAAATCTCCCAAACAATGACATCATCGGCGCGTCATGGCGCATTTAACAGCGTGTAGAGGAGCTTAGCCGATCGTGCCCACGCTTTCTGTTGAGGATTGCTTTCCGTCTCAGGTCGCAAAACATCCCGGTTATCACAAAAAAAGCAAAACACACCCACTCTGCCCGGTGTGTGTGATTCAACGGCGCGAGACGAGCTTGAACGGACCGCGCGCGGACTAGGTCGGAACGAAATTAGTTCTTTTTTGCAAAAGGAACTTCGCCGCCATGCCCGTGAACGGCGCCCGCCATTGCGCAGGACGATTTCTATGACGTCGAACGACGCAAAAAGCTTTCACGGCGGGGCACGCTGTAGCATGGCAACCTGAGAACTGCAGGGAAAAGCTGCGAAGTCGTTTGTTTTGATTCGCCGCCGGAAGCCCTTACTTCACTACAAGCAACGCGAGGAGACTCCTCAGAGGATAGACTTCCCGATCTTCTTTGTCTTTAGCTAACCCGCGGTAATAACCACATTGAGCAGTATTGCAAAACGAACCAATTGCGTGACCATCATCGCACGCCCGTGCTCTTTTCGCCATGAAGCAAAAAGGCTGCTGCACTGTTTTAAACACTCTGAAAAGCGAACGGCAAGTTCGCTGAAAAAACATAAGGTAAGTTTCCAAGCGAAGGGGCTTCGCAGGCAGACGGGCATCAACGCAAAGTATAGCAACAAGCTGCTTGTTTTTGGTCATGGACCGAATTTTTTTGAAATGACCGAAAAAGATTAAGTCAATTCGGTCATTATGTCCCAAAAGGTATGCGAGTGAATACGGTACGGGAGGTTTTAATGCTGTTACGGGACAAATGGCCCCGAAATGTCTCAGCGAAAAAAAACAGACTGCAAGTGAAAGCATATCTCATTACTAGCGAACACTGAGCAGCAACGGCTTGTATTCTATTTAGCAACAAGCGGCACGAGCCGCGACCGGTTTCCAGGCGCTAAGTCGTCAGGCTTTTTCGCATTGAGAACATTTAGCGGGTTTCGCATTTCGCTGATAACGGTTTTAGACGGTCGCTCATGGCCGACCACAATTACCGGTCGGCGCGCGAGCCGAACGCACTGCTGCGACACCTACTTACTCAGCCCGAGACAACGATAGCGTCGCACAAATCGACTTCAAGTCAGGCGAAACTTGATGCAAAATCAGAATAGCCAGTCGTTTTCATCCCATTAAGACGTCTTGTGCAGTTGGGACAAATGCGGAATGCGATCGTGTTGCATCAAGGAGGGAGCCTATGGCCGTCGCGTTAACAGAGCACCTACGGTGTTAGACGATGTTATCAAGTGGTGAGTCAAGCAAACAAAGCGTTTTAGATCGACAGGCGTCGCAACCTTGAAACTTCCTGCATCTGGCCAATGTTCGAACTTTGCAATACTTCCGCTGAAACGTGGACTGGCAAAAATCGATGACTCATTCCGCGAGCTCCTAGTAGCGTCTTGTCTTCGTTAACTGAAAACCCGTCTTTTAACATGTGATTAAAAAAAAACACTGCAAGCAACCTGTTTGATGGCGACTTAAATGCAAGTAGGAAAGCTAATTCGCGGGCTTTTGGCGAGAAAGGTTCTCTAAGTGAGTGCAGCAATGAAGCAGCAGTCTTAATCGAACGCTTGCTCAGCTGACCGTTGGACCGGAAGCCTTGCCGCAGGCAATCGCTTGCGCTGCCTTGACGTAACTAACTTAACGTTTCATATCGAAAAAAGCACCGTATATAAGAATCGGTGGCGTCAGTTCAGGGAAACATGTTACAAGTGACTGATCGGGCCGCGCCCGAATGACACAACGACCACAAACAGAGGTATGTAGTAAGAGCATCGGAATTGAGCCTGAAGTGTCGAATGAACAACAGACTTATTTTCAGCGAAAGGCAAGTCGCCCGTACGTCTCTGCCCAGGTCGTGCGAACAACGTGTAATGAAAACAGAAACTAAACTGTGGATACCGGAAGATCCGGTTGTGGGGTTGCCTAATCGTAAAAATCATTAATTAGCCTGCGATTGTTGCGGCCAACGCAGGATGTGCGTGAGGAAAAGCTTAATTTGCGAGACTGTGCTGTTCAACTCCGGCGTTATTTCCCTCCATTCTTCACTGCCTTCAAATGGTAATGAAGTCGTTACGAACGTACGCCCTTGGCTCTCACTTCACAGCTGCAGTGTTTTGGTGAGCAGCAGCGACGACAACCCTTGTTGAAGTCTCCTCCACAACGCATCCACCCACGGAGACAACTTTCTACAATAATTTCTTCGTTACTGCTGACGTCCGTGATTACGCGAAATAATCCCAAACAAGTGTCTTTGTACTTTGTACGTTCGTAACCCACGAAAAAATGCACCTCCACAGTTTTAAGAGACGGCTACTTCTTCAAAGGCAACTTTTCATCATAGTTCGGACATTACAAATTAGGACAGTGCATTCTTTTTTTGTAAATTAAGGAAGGCCCACCAGGCCAGCTTGCAATCAACTTGATTTTACCAAATATATTCCACACACTTGGTTATTGTTGTCAAAAAAATGCCACCGCCAGCGCCTGATTAACCTTTTGCTTGAGGATACCGAGCGCGAAACCTGTTGATTGATTTTCTGGTCTCCGACGGAGAAACACCGTTTAAAGATTTGACTTCTGCTGTTGTTCCTTAAACCTACCTGACAGACCAAGACCTGAAGGCTTCAAAACGCGCCAGCACCAGAAGCTAGCGCAGAGCAGACTTCAATGACAGACAACAATGCTTGCTTTTCAAAACGCAACCAAACAAGCACACGTAATCCAAACCGCACAGGCTGACTTTATGCACTCGTTTCCGTTCAAGTAAGCGCGAACGCTCCGGTTAGCGCAGATCGACAAGCGAACTGCTCGACATGACGTAACGCAGTTGTCTAAAACAAGGATTGTTGTTGATTCTGCGCCAAGTCTTCTCTTCATTGCAGGCACCGTAGTCGGGGGG
>Ga0210059_1008363_pt1 | contig 16357 bp, 7 predicted proteins | sample Ectturendosymbi2_FD_188042 | JGI IMG/M metagenome (GOLD analysis project Ga0210059, IMG submission 188042) | Ecteinascidia turbinata endosymbiont from Florida, USA - Sample 2 (SPAdes) (version 2) | ecosystem: Host-associated > Tunicates > Ascidians > Unclassified | place: Key West, Florida...
GGGGGGGGGGGGGCGGGGAAGTACAAACGTTGAGGGCAATGGAAATTTATGAAAAACAAAAAAATCGTTACCAATTGTGCTTGCTACTGTTCAACAACAATGTTGACCTCAAAAATAATAAAGGAAACTATAGAAAATTTGTTTCAATTCGATCGTGATCAACCATAGAATTCCGATGATACTGCTATGAGAAAGACGCCTTTGCCCCCGTTGTCCCTCTTTTAAGGGTCAGGGGTCAATGCCACCGCTTTCCGGCGTCCCTGCTTACCGCTATCAGCAGTCACTGTCTCGAAGCATTGCCTGTCAAGATGTCTACGCTCAACAGTCACAAGCGGGCGCGGCAAAACGCCCAATATCGTAACTTGAAGTGAACATTAGAAGATTTGTTGCCATGTTATTGTTACACAACAGAGACCAACAGTAAAACAATCCGATCGCAAGTTTGGCAACCTGTTTCTGCAGGCAAAGCAGTGGAAATAGTGAACTGCAAGCTCACCACTGCACGACACCAGAACAATTAACCTGGCTCTTGTGCAGTGTGAGTCTCGTGCCGGCTAATAAACTGTCATTGTAATAAATAAATCAATCAATCGGAATTGAGTTGCTGACGTCAAATTTTCTAAAAAATGGTTCTTAGACCCACTTTCCAGCTGAAAGAAGCAAATGCTCGTTTTGCCCCCCGCCGTGTGGACGCCCATGGTTTTGACGTACCACGATTTCAAAACTGTTTGCTTGCGTTCAGTGTAAAAGCGCTCCTATAATGGTCATTCTTTTCGAATTTATATGTTCAGCAACAATGCTGACTTCAAAACTAATAACAGAAATTATAGGAAATCATTCTCAATTTTGTGTGCGCGAATAGCTGCAATAATTTGTTTCAAGTCGATCTTGACAAATCATGAAGTTACTTATGAAATCTGTTATGTAAGGGCACCTGTGCCTCCGATGCCCCCCGTTTCAAAGGGCAGGGGGGGCGGTGCCCCCGTAATGCACCCTCGTTCCAGCGTCCCTGGTTTTAAAATTAACATTGTGGTTGTCGGCGGAGTATTGGTAAGGTAACATTAGTGTGCAGTGCATTGTGCACCTGAACTTCAACCCAGGGCTTCTCAAACTGCAGGTCGCAGCCCTATGTGTGTTTTTAGGGTCGCGAAACAAATTGGCTTGACAAATCAGAGAGAAAAGTTTTTTGCAAGCTTTACAAGAAAATTAAAAGTAGGTCTGCAGTGAATCTATTTCTACTGTATGTTTATGGTATACTGTAATACCGTGTTTCATGCCGTCAGTTAGTTACTCGGATGTCTGTCTAAGCTGTGAAATGATATCATCTAAACACAAGTTGTGCGTCGTTACGTCCTGATTGTTTTAACGTACTAACCAATATTGACGTTTTTGCATTCATTCCGACAGGAGGGCACACTTGTGTCTAGAACTCTAGGTCTAGTGTAGGGGCTAAGCTGACTGCTTTGAGATCACACTGAATAGTTTTAGACTGAAGTTAAAGGTTTCATACACAGTTTCAGGAGTACTTTCTAATTAATTTCAGAAACTGTTGGATCCGCAAAACATACACAATTGAAATTTCCGGAGGCCACACACTTGCCATGCCCAGGATGAGTTTGCGGAGATATTAAACGACAAAATTTTGCAACTAGAATTTTCAAAATAGAGTCTGTGATGTTTGGATAAGAACAAGGAATGAATACCCTGTCATTTCTGATCTAGCCATTCATAAACTCGTGGTTGTTTACACAACAAATTTGTGTGAAGAGGTATTCACAAAAATGATAATCCTCATGTCCAAAAACCAATCCTTTTTGAAAAAATGTTGAGAATGTCCTTCGTCCTCCGTTGTCTTGTATCAACGTACGCATGGATGATCTGTGCAAACATCATCGGGTGCCTCCATCCTATTACTTGTGCTTGTTAACTTCTATAAACTGAATTATTTTTTGTTAATTTTTTTCGCCTTACTGTTTCCATGACGTGGTTGTTTTATTACTGTATAGTTGCTTTCAAAAATTGTGTGCATTTGTATGATTTCGCCATAAACAAACACGCCTCTTGAGAGTTGTAATGGTACGTTTACACGTATCATTAACATCTCTAGGTCAGTGGTCTTCAACGTGGGCGATTTCGCCCCCATGTTAGGTGTTGTGGGGGTAATTTTGTGACTTACGAGATTTGGGGGGCGATTTTTGTATGTTAAAAGAAAGCATTTGATGCACTTTCGATTCCGTGGTTTGGAACAAATGTTATAAAACACATGGTATCGTACTGATGACGTAACAAATTAACTATCCAATATTGTCACTAAAATTGTCACTCGTTGGGAATCAACCTGTTTTTTTTCGGTCATAGACCGAAACGTGTTTGAAATGAACGAAAAAATTTAAGTCATTTCGGTCAGAATATTTGAAAATATAGCTTAAAAAATCACTTTTATGGCGTGTTTTAATACAACTGTGAGACGAATGACCGATATGTTTCAGTGACCAAAATGTTTCAGCGAAAATAAAAACAGGAGTCAAGCGTTACGGTTCTCACGAAGATTATAAATGTGAAAATCGGAAAATACGCAATCGGTCAAACTCCATTTTTTCAAGAGGAAAAACTTCAGCTTCTTTGACGACAGTAAAAATGGCCCAACAATCATGCCATTGCTACCCCCAAATCATCGCATCGACTTTCGCGGCGATTGCGAATATAAATTGCAAGTTGCCGTCAAGTTTAGCCTAGTTAATTTTCGTCGTGAACTGTCACAAATCCCTCCAACCGTATGTGTTATTATTAGCAAAATTGCCTTGAAACAAGCCTTTGAAAGCTTCGGTAGAGCATTGCCACACCATCGTTTCGTAGGCAAAAAACGTCACAGTCCATTATCATGTGCTTTATCATCTTTGGTTAGTACCTTGAGTAAAACAGTGTAGGGCTACCGAAGTGTGTTCTGTTGCAAAAATATTTAAAATGTGACTGTTGCGAGACGATTTACGTATAAATTAATGGCTAGTAAAAACTAGTTACACCTAGCCATAAGTTGTAAAACGTTCTTATGTGCAAAACGTTCTTATGATAAAGCTGTTTGGTGTTCATCTCACTGATGACAGAGTATAACAGAACAGTATGCTAGGAAAGAAGTAACTTACACCGGCGAGTAAGCCCAAATCCCCATCTTATCTAAACTAAGGAGCCCAACAAATCTGTTTCACCACCTGTTTGAGGCTTGCTATGAAGCAGTGGCGTAGCCAGCTTAAATTTTTTTGGGGGCAACATTTTTGATTTTAGGCGAGCAACAATATTTTGTTTGGGATACCGTCTCTCAAAGCACAAAATGACTAGATATGTTAAAAATTAGGCGGGGCATGGTTCCCAGGCTGCGCCTATGCCATGAAGTCATTCTTTTGTGGAAATAACGCCGAAAGTAACATTGCATAGAAAGTTACTGGCTGAAATACCTTCATGCTAGCTAACTAACATAAGCGAATGCTATTCCACCATTACGAACGTCCACAGCGACGATGAAGCCCATGCTATATTTCATGCACACGGATGGTCAGATTTTGGGATCATGTGCAGTAAAGGTTTTCCAGGACGTTTGGGGAAAGTGAAGCTACATTATTATTACTGCCGTTTCCCACGACTTAATGTTGCTGAGCCAGGTTTCAAACAAGCACTGCACTACGCGTAATAAACACCACAATCGTCTTGACATGAACAAGACCGGGGAAACGCCATACGACTTAAGCCGACCAACTTGCAACCTGCTTTGAAAAAGCTTGCCGATTAACACCATTGCAGGGCTCGCATCAGTTGGAACCAGCTTCACCGTTTGAGCGAGTTCTTGCAATCCACTGCTTGGCCGCACTAGATCTCGGGGCAAGTATTGAACAGCCATTCCATTGTCTCATCGTCCAGAACCGTCAGGCCGTACAGTCCATGGGGAGGTCGGTGGATGGACATTGGAGGACAACATGGTCGACGGTTTGTTCTTCTGCGCCACACTCACAGGTCGCAGAGGAGGCCATACCCCGTTTGTGTAAGCAGGAGCGGAAAAGTCCAATTACGGTACAGAGGCGGTTAAGCCTGACCCACGCTGTTCTCCGTTGAACTGGACCCACGTCGTTCATACCCTGGGCGGGTGGGTGCTGATGTTGGGGATGAAAGTACGGAATCTCGTAGTGGTTTTAAGCTGTTCCGATACTGGCTGCTCAACACTTGCCCCTAGATCTAGTGCGGCTTAGAAGTGGATTGAAAGAAAGGAACCAACTGTTTGATTGGAAATGAATAACTTTTATTGTACAAATGCAAATTGCATTCGTTTTGTTTTGTGCTAACTAGATTTGCCAGTTTATATTTCATTAGCACTGAATTATTTTCAAAACAAAGCAATATTTTCAGACAACGCAAAAATTATAGGAAAAACTTTGAGAAGCCCTGCTTTAACCGACCTTAACCACCACCTTAACCGACACCAAAATGTAAATAACCAGGAAGAGGTTGGTGCACGCCAGCTTGTGAAACAGTCTACAGCCACGATAATAATGTGCCAGTAAAACAATTACACACTTTGGAAAACTTGTAAACAAACACGATGCTTTAATTGACAGGTTATGGAATAATTAACACGGGCAGTGGTTGAAACTAAAACTATTCCACACGCACCCATCTATTTTATTATTGATATATTTTAACCAGATGCACTGATATATTCAAATCGTTCATTCCTGTTTGTGGTTAAAATAGAAATGGCAATTTGCTTTTAAGAGCAAGAGATAAACGTAATTCACGGCTTCTGTTAAAGATTCGTTTTTCTCTTCGTGCTGGTAACGGGCAGGGGTTTCCGTTGCATGCATCCTGTCGTGGAAACAAGATAGGTCACTGGCCCTTTCTAAACTGTTTGACTTGAAACCTGAGAGTGTTTTATCTGTAGGCCTCCACTGCAGTACAATCATTTTTTCGACAATGCTATTCCTCTTTATTGGCAATCATTTCTAAAGATCTTACCAAAAGTGCATTTTTATGATGTTCGCCAACGGTCTGTGGTAAAAAGACCGATTTCAATCGTTTCTGAAGCTGAGGCTTTCTAATCGTTTTTCTCACATCTTGACATTTAGCTCCAGAAACAGTTGGCATCACGGTCTGATTGTGGTATCATAATTTCGATGCAAAGGAAAAACAAAATGCAGTTACAAAATACAGTAGTGCAGTGTAAGTACCGTGTTTATTCGATCGTAGGCCGCGGCTTACAAAGTTTTTTTTTCATCATTTCATGCGGCTTGTAATCAAGGGCGGATTACATTTTTATGGCTTTACCTTATCGAAAGGTATAGATGACGCTCGGTCTTTCCTTGGTTACGTTTTGTCGACCAAACTCTCTTTGCATTCTATTCTCTTCAGCATCACGTTTACATCCGTCACAGGAGGGCTTATGATGAACAGAAGGCAGCTGTAGTGGTGTAAACATCATTAACAGGGTTGCCAAAAACGCGAAATGTGCTGGTGCGCGAACGTATCTCAGAGGCTTAGGTAACCTGTGTTAAAGTGCGACTTACATTATTTTTAGCACCATTCCGTGCGGCTTACTATCAAGGGCCGCTAACAATCGAATAAATAAGGTAACCTATGTTCAAGGGCGGCCTACATTAATTTTCTAACACCATTTCGTGCGGTGTGCAATCAAGAGCCGCTAACAATCGAGTAAATACGGTGGGTCAAGATAAAAAGCGTTGCCTGTAGGCTTGTCTATGGGATACTTTTTTCTGTCGCAACCCATGGCATATTGTGGCTGTCCTTTCACACCCCATGGGATTCTCACGAAACTAGTATTACGAGGTATATTATATCATGGGCATGTCTAATGTCTGGCACCTACAGAGCCGTGGTAAAAATACACCAAACACCTCAACTAGGAGCCAGTGACCCTTATTTGGTTGACACGTAAAAAAGGGCCCAACAAACGTATTTTCTGCGTGTCGCGTCACTACGTCATGGAACTGTGCCTGTACGTCCAATACTTACTGTCCTGTGAGCATACTTGTATAATAATGGTATTGTACTTCAGAAAATTCCTGCCTTGTTACGTTAAAATTACTTACGATGGGACAAGTTCCAAGTCCATACCTGGAACAAATCCCATTCACATGGACAAGTCTGGTTATCAGCAGAATTCTTTCGTTAAAGCTTTGTCTGCCACGCTTTGTCTAAATATGCCGCGGAGACGTCAACTGCGCGATGCTTGGGATCGAGGCTAAATTGGGAAAAGAACGTTTGGACTGTTCATTAGGTGTGGGACAAACCGTTACTTTAACTGCGATGCAGCAAGGACTGCGGGATTTGAAATGTTTATTTAATTTGAATTACTTACTTTAATTTCCAGTTTTGTGGCTTCGCGTCTATCGAAAGGAATCTTTTCGCAGAAATGAATTAGACACTGACCTTTACCAAGTGTATATTTCGCCTACTGAGCAGGCATTGTCAGATCTTATTTGAATTGAAATGTGAGGCTTTGTTGTTGTTTTTTGCTCGAAAATGGCGCGTATATGCGATCGAACAAATTTTCAGGTTGTGAATCGTCTCACGACTGCTGTGGAGCTTCCGACAGAGTTTATTCATCTTTATATTTCAAACTGCATATCAACTTGCGAAACTATAAAAGACAAATACATGCAGGTGCGTTTTTGTTTTGTTTCCTTATCGAAGGCATGAAAAGACATCGATGTCAATTTTTTCTGTCTTCAGTGCGAGAAACTTCACAATGCGATTTTCCTACTTGAGCCTTATCTTTTCACATCGCTGCCTTGTTTCAAATCTTTTGAAAAAGTTTTCTGGAGTTTCCGAAACTTGTAAACTTTTCTTGTAAAAGTTTCGGCGAAAACCGTCACCATCGAATGACAATCTCGATTAAACTGTTCTTAAAACTGTCATGTACGTGGGTGGAATTGTGCACGCTGAGATCAGTGCCCAAATTTTTTTATTATTTGTTTTTTTGTATTTTTTTCTTATTCGGTAGGAAAAAGCGCCGGTGTGAAATAGAAGTAAATACTCAAAAATACAACGACAAGCAATCAACTGTTCCGTGACATTTGCGAATTGTTTCCAAAATAAAATGATTGTTCGTTCGTTTGTTGCATGCGAAGCCGTATTTACGGTTGAAATGTGCTACGTATCATTTTCCTGCACGCATTTGTTTGGGAACGGTTAGAATTGAGATTTCATTTGTACAAAGCGATTCAAGATTAGGAGGAAACTACGTTGGATTTAGTAACATTTTTTATGTTTTCTGTGAAAAATTTTTACTTCCTGTCACGAAAATTTGTTACTGATGTCATTATTGAATAAATGAGCTTTGCCTTTTCCGTCTCAGAAGTAAAACAGGAGAGGTAAACCTTTGCAGCTGGGTGCAAAGACACGAATCGAAACTGTTTTTAAAACTTCTAAAAAAAATTCTAAATTTGTCGAAAGTTAAACATTTTGATCCTGCAGCGTGCTGAAGGTACTGTAAAATTTGTCAGCGGCACTCTTGAACAACGAAATACTTGTGCTATTCTTGCAATGTAGTTTATCTTGATTGCTACCGAGTTCTGGTTTCTCATCTAATTAAGACTTTTCTTTGTTCGTTGCAGAACCGCCTTGTAAGGCTCGTCTGTGTATTTCTGCAATCGTTAATACGGAACAAAATCATAAACGTCAAGGAGCTTTTTATTGAAGTCCAAGCGTTTTGCATCGAGTTCAGTCGAATCCGGGAAGCGGCGGGTTTGTTCCGTCTGTTAAAACAGCTCGACAGCGCCGAAAGTGACTCAGGAAAAAAGTAGCGTTCAAAGTTTGTTGCAACATTTGAAATAAAAATTAAAATCACACTTCTACGTTTCATGCTCGTTGAAACTGTGTTGCAAATTTGTCGCAGCAGAGCGTGAACGTTTCGTGGGCACCACTTGCCTCAGCAGTTTCTGCAGGACACATATGTCCGAGGGTTCAAGTTGCATCATCAGGTGTTGGTGCTCAGCCACGAGACGGTTCAGGTCTTTTTGATGAAGTTTTTGGCTGTCAGTGATAACTTCAAGTACCTGTGCAGTTGTGTGAAATGTTGATAGGTCTTGAACGTCCATCCGATGCTTTTGAAGTATTGAAGCTATGGGTAGATGTCTTGTGAAGTTGTTAAAATTTTCCAGTGCACGTTTTGACCTGTAGTTTATGTGTGATTTGGGCTTCAAGTTCACATGCTTTGCACCGGTTACAGAGATGCTTCAGCTGTGGTTCGCTGACTTTTCTTTAATGATGAGTGATAAGTACTCTTTCTTTACTCTGTTGTGATGGCCTTTGTCTAAATTGCATGACACGAAATTCCTGGCAATATTAGCCATTGCCTGCGCGGTCGTCACAACGAATGCATTTCTGTGCATCGAAGCTTCATCTTCCAGCAGAAGCATCAGATGATCTTCTACTCGTTGACGGTTACGTGCTTCTTGTGCTAAAGCAATTCGCCGCGAAATTCTGTTGAAGCAATGATGTTTTAAGTAGGTGGAGAATTTATTTAAATGTGCGTAAAAATACCTGTCTGTGGTGGTCGCAGTGAAGAATCATAAAAACACAGACCCGTAACTAGGGGGATTCGTCCCTAAAAATATTTTCGCCCCCCTGGAAAAATGTGTTGAACATAGCTTAAAACTGTTGCACATAGTTTAAAAAGTTTGGGCCCCTCTCAGAAAAATCTTATCCGCTCATAGTGCCCCAAGCTGGTTGCGGGCCTGTAAAAGCATCATTTCGATAGTTTATAAGCCTAGGTCAAATTGATTGTACTATATAGGCAAAATCTTGTTTTATTGGTTTAGTTTAGTCAAAACTCCATAGAAATTCCGATAAATGTGATGCGTGTGGCATTTATCAAAACGTTTTCAAAGCGCAACTCGATGATTCCAATTCTTGGCAGTGGACGAGCGCTCTTGGGTTCAGAATTGCGAAAGTGATCAAATCAGGAGTGAGATAGAAAGCATAAAACATTAAGGTATGCTAGAAATTGGGGGCTGTGGCCCCTTTGGTCCGCCCTGTCCACGCCTATGGCCAAAGACCTGTGATACAAATAACTGGCTTGATTCTTGTGTTGATGTACCTTGTCAGTACATCAAAGGCCGGTTCTATGATCTCGAGCAGAACATGCAAATTCGTGAAACATTAATGCAGACCAGACCGGTGTCCAAGTTGTGCTATTCTTCACTGGCATAGAATGACACCTATCGTGCTTACCACTTGTTGCAGACGTGTTCCAAGAGTTTTTCCGAGTATGAAATTTATGTATTACTTTGTACTATGGCTACAAACTTCTGTTTTCTTTTTAATCGGTGAAACCCGCTCGTGTTGCAGTCGACCCAAAAGAATCGATAAACACATTCCTAGTGATCGAGTCAAGGGTCGCAACCAGCTGAAATTTTCGGGGAGGGTAAAATATTTGTAACTTGTACTATTTTCGGGGGGCAAAATTGTTGAAACTTGTTGTACCTAATAACTAAACATGTGAAAATTTTGAGGTGGGCAATTGCCCGGTTGACCACCCCCTGGTTGCGGGCCTGTCGAGTCATATTAATAGAAAGAATGCCCGTATTCTCAGCCATAATTATGAGATTAAGAAATCAGTTGTGTTCATGATAAAAATTACGGCCGAAGCAAACGTTGCGGTAACCACTAGTTACTACCATCATCAGTACAAGTAAACACGAACTGTATGTGGCTACTAAAGTTTTTGCAGCCAGTAGCAAGAAGCGCTCTGCACAGAAAAGAAAAGCGGCATCTATGACGGCAGCAGTAAGGGGAAGCATTATTAGTCATTAGCACATGTTTCAATCAAATGGAAAATGTAAATGATGCCGTTTATCACTATGATAACTAAATATGCCATCTGCAAGGCACATGGTAAAGCAAGCGTTCGGCCGAATGTCAATATTTTGTGTTAATGTCAGCTTTTTGGCAGAATTTATAGGCCTACTTAAAGGACAAAATTATGTCCTTAAAAAAAGTTTTAAGTCGCCGCCCCTCCCCTTTCTGCAGAAAAAAACAAACCTTTGCGGTTAAATCTAAGATTCGCTGTAAGTCTCGCTTATTCTGCACTTGTTTACATGCAGTTGCCGTTGGAAGTTTTTCTTTGCTAGGCTGATACGTTCGATAACCGAAATAGTACAGTGCAAGCATTTCCCTGAAAAACTATTGGCATCAGCAGTGTGGGGGCATATTGCATTATGTCAGAGTAGACAAATAATCCTTAGCCTCCCTGGAAAAGTGTTTGCCAATGCCGCCTGCTACCAGGGGGGCGATTGCCCCCCTAAAACCAATTCGGATTTACAATTCGGAAAACAGCACTCGCAATATAGGCCTAAGAACATTTTGTCGTACGTTGTGTTGTGAAGTATACATCGTCACTCTTACAGTAGCGAAGCCATTTATTTAGACCTAACTGCCAAATATTACTGAAATCCCCCCCATAACCTTCCTGGCTGGATCCGCCCCTGCCTGCTACTAGGCCCAAGTCAACTGTATTCAAGAAAAAGAGTTAAATCACAACCGTGAGTGTTCGACTCCCACAAGGGTGTGTGCTGCCACCACTCTTTATAGTCTATTTCAGGGTTTCTAAACCTTTTTTACTCGAGCAAACCTAAAAAAAGTTCTTCTCACCTTGCACTCCCTCCAATTTATAAGGAAGAACTAGTATTCTAACGTTTAGAAAGGAATTTAAAATTTACAGAAAATCAAAATATGGACAAGAAACGATGACACAGATGAATATACACTACGAAAATTAATCAGGCTACTTGCTTGAAATATGTACAAAATAATAAAATCAAAAGGCTGACTTCCAGAAGTTTGCTAATGTATTTCAGTTGAATTACTCCTTTTTGTTCTTGCTCATTGCTTGTGGGTTTTTCTAAACGTAAAACTATGCTGATGGCAACACGCATGCCTGTCTGTTCGTTCAAGCAATTCTAGGTTTCGTCTTTGATTTACAAAACTCGCATAGGTATCTTGTCGCAAATGAAATGACAACAGCTAGTGCAGTTTCACAGTCTTGAAAATCCACCCATAGCCGAGCAGACTTGAAAATCCATCCATAGCCGAGTACCAATCTTTTGCATAAAATAATTTTTATGTAGTGCACCAATAAAGCAGGCCCGTAGCCACGGGGGCAGTGCTCCAATTTTTTGTGCTCGGAAGTATTTGTTTTAAAAATATAATAAAAACAAAAATCTCCCAAAAATGATTTTTGCCCCCCCACAAACCTTAAAAGGCCTGCCGAAAACTGCCGAATCGAGTTGATTCGAGAAAAAAAACTACTAGCTCGTAAATAAGAATAGTTTGCAATTTATGTTTACACAAATAATTAAATTAATATCGTGGCACATAGGTTTGAAAGAACCTCGCGTTTTGTCTGTAGTGCATTGAAAAAGAAAACCAAAGCCACAGAAGAGTGATAAATAGATCAATTTCCTGTCATTAAGACCCACGCTTATCGTGACCCCATGGGGTACAAGTACCCTTCGTTGGCAACGACTAGTCTATTTGAATTCAACAACCGAGCTTACGGGGCCATATGCGTAGCTAAGGGACCAAGGGGCATGGCCCCCCAACTTCTAGCATATCTTGTCGTTTTGTGCTTTGAGGCGCGGTGTCCCAAACAAATGACTGTTGTTTGCCTCAAGCCAAAATAAGTGCCCCCGAAAATTTTGGCTGGGCTACTGTACGAGGGTGGCCTATTCACGTGTGACGAAAGGTGGAAAAGGAGATTTTTAGATGGATTGGTAAAGCAAAGGCAATTCGGCGTGAGCTTTAACGCTCCGTGGTGACAAAACGAGAGGCTCCAAACACCGTAAAGCTGTCAGTTTTTAAATAGGTCCTTTGTTCCGATGCTAAACGGTCATTCATCATGGTCGATTACTGAAAAAATACCATCCATCTTTAACGTTGCTTGGTCCCGTCCTGGTGTGGGTCAGCAGAACTTATGAGATTACTGCTGACCGTGACGTATTTCGAGTCTTCTTGGGGCTGCTGCCCGATTTCCCGGGAGGAAAATCGGATATAAAAATTAATGAATGAATGAGAAAAATACATGCTGATTTTTTGAGATAGTGGACAGAAAAACCAATTTCAGTTTGCATCATTTTTTTCCTACTACAGTAAAAGCGTTGTTTATTGTAAGAACTTGTGCCTTATGAAGACAACAAAGACTTTAATTTCATAGCAGCACAAGTGTGATACAGTAAGTATTTCCTCAAGGAAAAGATTGTGATCCCGTGAAAATGAAAGACAAAATTAACTCCGTTAAAATTTTTCAAGGGATTCGTAGTCATGCTTCTACTCAAACCACTCATCGTCCTCAAGCATCGAACTTTTACATCACGTAGACAGTGTGCACCCAGACAGCTTTGCAAACGGACCAACAACCCAAACAAAATCGTGTAAAGCTGAGCTACACTGCAGCTTTCGATACAGTTACAGAAAAAAATCTGGTACTCCCTGCTTTCAAGATAAAAACCAATGCGCACACTTGTTAGTTGTTATGAAGACAAGAATAAATAGTGCAAGATTTTTTGAATAAGGTTAAGGACAAATACTAAAACAGATCCAGAGTTTGGAAACTTGGATCTGAAAAAGTGTGATCTAACAAAAATGCTATCTCGCTTTATAGGCTTTAGCTAATCATTTGTCGCAATCTCCGACGTAGAAAAATATACTATTTGCTACAGTGGTGTGTGTTGAGCATTTGTTTTCTGATTCGTACTGATAAGATATAAGGCAACACTTTTGATATCTTCAAAAATGCCTTACAGCATCTGGTGTTTCTCTGCCAAATCAATTTCTTGTTTTATGTTCGCCATTTCCCAATCACTTGTATTCCCCACCACAAGAAAGTTGCTGAAATACTAGAGCTTGCTTGCAATTCAAAACAACTTTTGAACTAGTTTAATTGTGACTCTACAATGATTTACTCGCAGGTTATCGCTGATGTTTCGCCAAATAGCGTGCTTTGTTGTTATAGTTTCGTAAGCGCACACAAGCGCCGTTGTGCGGATTAACCCAAGACTATTAGAAAAGTTAAATTTTTTTAATAAGAGTCCAAATTAAAGAACAGCGATAGCGTGACTCGAGTCAATGAATCGACTCGAGTAACGATTTTAGTGACTCGATTTAACTCAAGTCCCGTTGAGAAACGATGTTGAGATAACTCCAGTTGAGTCACATTTTTTACCGAACGCTTCTAGTTGAATCACAATGAATGACTCGAGACTCGAATCAGAGGTATTTTTACAAACTCTCCAAATGTCTTATTGACAAACACAGCGAGTTTTCACACAAAAAATGAGTTTTTTGCTTCACTGGAGCATAATCATAATTGGCCAATTATCTTTACTGTGACTGTGCCTCCTAGTAGTGTTATGCTAGTTTTTTACGATCAAGGGTTCCGCTGACAGTGCAGAGAGGATCATTATCAGGTGTTCTGGTTGGATATCCAGCAGAATAGCAATTTTTCAAACAGATACGGATATCCAAAAACTGCTTTTAACTATGAACCGAATACGGATAAGGATATCCGATCCGAAACCCTTTACCCGACATTTTGAGGATTTAGACTGTGTCATGAATTTTGGTCACTTTTGACCTCTTGGGAAAAGTTGCACATTGCACAGTTGTTTAATTATTTTTTTCAGAAACACCTTTTCAACTTTCTGTGCCAAACATCTTTTCAACATTCTGTGCCATCCGAGTCTATCTATGGTGTTATCTCAGTGCCCGAGTGCAAAGATAATCGGATAGTGGTTTTGTACTAACTGATCCTATCCTGTTTTTTAAAAACGATATCCGTGTCTGATGCAATTCCTGTTTTGGTTGAAATCATACTATCCGTATCCGAAAACTATTCAAAAGTGTGTATTTAATAATGTACAACATACACGTTAGGCAGTGTCTATTTGCCTCATGAGACAAAAGCACTGCTGGAGCGATTTTGTCTTCAGCCGAACGCGATTGGTTGAAGTAATCACATGACAAGTTCGGAACGCATAAGCTATTTAGTTGACCATGATACCTGTAACAGCTCAGTTCCACATTTCATGGATGAGTGTTGTCATGGTTTCAGAGCTGGCAAGCTGTTAGCTGCTTCTTGTCTGCATTGCATGAACTGTAGGCTAACCTTACCTATTTACTAACCTAACCTTACTATTGACCTTGACCTTAAACTTGTGCATAGCCTATTTATTTAAATCTGTGCGTATTTACGTAAATCTGCGACGCTTATCTAAATCTGCGCATATTTAGCTAAATCTGCACACACTTACCTAAATCTGCACGCATATATAGCGCTGAAGCGTGTCAGCTGAGTAGTAGGCTATCTGCTTGATAAAAACGTTTCTAATGATGAAGCTGAACTTTTTTGACCAACACCAAAACTTGTTTGAGTTCGTGCAAAAAGAGCATCAACCAAATGCAATTTATTGCAAAAATGAAGGAGCATGAAAGATCAAATTTTTACAACTTACAATACCACTGAATGCTTCAGTGAACTGATAAAGATTGCACAGTTTTATTTCAGTGTTATGGCTCATGCATTACGCATAGGTGGCGGAACTGGGGGGTCGCATGGGCCTAGCCCCCCACTTTTTTTCTGGGGTTGCCTGTCCTCCCCACATTCAAATTTTGAATGTTGCCTAAATAAGTTTCAGTCACACAATTAGTATTGGGTCTGTTGTTCGGTAAATTGTATGGCCGTATTTCGGCAATATTATTTGTAATATTTTATTTATAATTTGGCAGGATTTTGTAAATGCTTGGAAGAAAACGCCGTGCACAATCTGGTCACTCTGCTCGGGTTTACCGCATTCTTGTTGTCGAACAGTGTTGCCAGTTTGTGTAATACTACACCATTTCTGTAAAATTTTTGTAAAATGGGGTAATTTTTCAACCACGTGTGTAGAAAAAAATTTCGTGCCATACCATTGAGAAATTGGTGCAGTTTGATGTAATTTCAGGTGTTTTAACACCATTCTAAGCGGTGAAATTTTGTTGAATCTCACACGCAAAATGATGTGTTTGACAGAGGTGTACGGAGTCTGAAATAGTTGACGCTGACTCCGCTCCTTCTTCGGCTGAATATACTCTGACTCCGCTCCGACACATTTCAAAGTTTTGGACTCCGACTCCTGCAGGTAGCCATAATTTTTTACCTATATCCTAACCATCTAACTTAACTGCAAGCCATAACCATCACCATTAAGCGCTAATCATAAACCCTAACCTTAGACACTAACACTGAACCTTAACCCTAAACGCTAACTATAAACCGTAATTTTAAACACTAACACAAAACCCTGATCCTAAATGCTAAACCTAACCCTAGTCCAAAAGCTTAATTTAATTATAAACGCTTGCCTGCCTTTCAAAATGTACATCACACAGGGTCCAAAAACTTTGACTTACAATCTTGTGTAAGCACATCAAAAGAAAATCCAAATACAACAAAGGAGTCACTCGAACTGAGGATTGTCTTGTCACTTTCCAGTCCCAGTCGACCATGTTGATAGTAGTGAAATTTTCTCCAACTCAATTTTATATCTGGCAGAAAACTGGATGCGGGATACAGTACTTTTTGTCCTTCGAAACAGAAAACTGGAAATGTTGGTTGTTGAGACACTACATAAACTTTTTTATGTGAGCTAAATTTTATTGGCCAACAGATTTTTAACGTATCACCATGAACAAGAAATTGTCAAAATCTTTACGAACATGAAATTCACCAACCTAACCTTACTTACATCCTAGTTGTATTAGAATTTTAAGACTTCCTGTGAAGTAGTATTGCACATTTGAAGGTTATGTTATAACATGTTTGTGAAAAACAATCTGCAATAACAATAATCAATAATAAACAAAGTAACCTCTTATTAAAAAACTGACTCCGGCTCCACTCCGGCTCCGGCCCCTTTTTAAAAAAATCAACTCCGATTCCACTCCTGCTTTCGAAAATCGTTAAGACTCCGGCCGGAGTCTACTCCGACACTCCGGCTCCTATACACCTCTGGTATTTGACAGATCAATTTCAATTGTGTTTTTGCTTTGCATTGTCAACACTGAATAGCTATATTTTATTTTTGCATTCGCAACACAGCATCTTTGTAGACAACTTGCTACCAGTGTTGTTCCGGATCCGGATTTTTGGAGTCTCGGATCCGGATTTTTGGATAATTTTTTGGATCCGGAGCCGGATTGGATATCATTTTTGCTCAAGCCGGATCCGGATACGGATTATCCAAAACGCTACGCTTGGAACACTTTTTATTTTTTCACGTTTTGATTTTTTCCTGCAAAATTTTTTTGATAACTTGAG
>Ga0210059_1008365_pt1 | contig 16355 bp, 10 predicted proteins | sample Ectturendosymbi2_FD_188042 | JGI IMG/M metagenome (GOLD analysis project Ga0210059, IMG submission 188042) | Ecteinascidia turbinata endosymbiont from Florida, USA - Sample 2 (SPAdes) (version 2) | ecosystem: Host-associated > Tunicates > Ascidians > Unclassified | place: Key West, Florida...
CTTTGCCTGGCCCTGGGCGCCAACCGTTAGGTGGTAGTATTTCGCTGAAGTTTTTACTGGAAACTAGGCTACAATCCGAGTCTTTTGATATTTTGGATGACCTGCTGGGGTTTCAGGTTCAAAAGTTATGATCTCAACTAGTAAAAATATTTGACTAATTAGCTAATTAGATAATTCATTAATTTGTTTGTTTTAAATCATAACTTTTGAACCAGAAACGCTAAAAAGTCGATCAAAGGCTCAAAAGACTCGGACTCGAGCCTAGTTTCCAATGAAAACTTCAGCGAAACACTTTGACCTAGCGGTTGGGCCCTAGGCCAGGCAACATGAGCCAAAATGACCCCAAAACTACTTCCCTTATGACGTCACTCACAAAAAATCCGCACCCCAACCAAAAAATGTTTTTCGAGTGCAATCTAGAAGACTGTCCGATCTGTTTTTTGAGACCTTGAACAGCTCTCTAACACAATCGGCGGAGGAGCTAGGGCGTTGGTAAGACAACCGAAAACTGCTGTTTTTAGGCCGAAATCGAAGTACGAATATATCGTACGCCGGTTCTCAAAATTTAAGACATTTAGGTTATTTTTTATTTCAACAGCTGATTTACTTTCTATTGGTTGCCATTTATAATTGATTTACAAATGTGTCACCAAGGAAAAATATGACAATTCCAAGTGATGTCCACTGCTAATCAACATACGAGCTGCTGGTAATCACAGCAATGTCCTCTGTCAACCTAACATCTAATACATAGGCCTAATAGTGCAACCTAGTATGCCACCACTGCATATGCTGTAACTCTAACTTAGTGTACGTGAATGTAACCTAACCACATTATATTATATGAGAAGTAGTGGTTAACAAGAGTTTTCTGCTACATGCACTAAGCTAAATAAAGTGGGAACGCTCTCTATTGGATTCCACCTGAGTTGCTGAAAATCATGCACCAACTTGTTGTACTAAATCATATAGGCTTTAGAACTGATTGAATTGTCCAAAGAAACCATTTGCTACATCGCACGCCCGTTTTCTGCTGCGAAAGTCACACGCATGACAGTATGCCGAATCTGCTGTACGTGCGCAGGCCTCCACAACAAAGTCCCTATCTGCGGCTTTATTGCAATTCATGAACCGTGACGAGCACTAGTTATGAGAACAATCAAAAGCCACCTCGTTTCCAATCATGTTGTTGTATCATTTCATTGGCACAAGGAACAAACGATGCAAATAAAATGGGACAAGCATTTGTCTGAACCGTTTCATGTCACTAATGGGTTTAGACAAGGCGAGTATTGAGTCCATACTTGTTTGCTGTATATTTACATGATTTAACTGTTGAAATAAAAAACACTAAAATTGGGTGTAATATTGGTGAAGTCGTATTGAACCACTTGATGTTTGCTGATGATATTCGTGTGTTTGACGTTTGTATGGTATGTGTTTGTATGGTGTTTATTAAGACTAAGAGCGCAAAAAAGCACGGTCATCCCGTTGCTGACACTGGGTGGACAAAGTATAAAATCTATTATGATAAATGAATGGTTTATTGTTTCATATGACTCAGCCAACAAACAGGACCACTACAAGAAGCCATTGTACTGAGCAAACCAACCACAATTGTGAACATTAGAGCAAATGAAAATGCAATGATGTAATGGGTGATCAGTGTAAATAAAGAAGGGTGCTGTGTCATATTGGATTGGTGAGGGACCACGGAGGTCATCTAGTCAACCAACCCTGTTTTTCAGTTATTGAAAAGTGCTGTAAAACAACATTTGAGTGAAATAAGCATAATTAGGAAAACAAACAAACACAGAACATGGCGAAGAAAATGTACAGATGAAAGAGCATGCCTATGTACACAGATGAACGGATCACATTTAATTGAAGGAATTTGGTGTGGTTAATAATATGTTTAAACAAAAGATAAAAAAGGAACAAAAACAAATTAATGACGTACAGAAGAAAAAACAAACAAAAAAACTATGGAGTGTGCTTTCATGCCGAAGAGAATGGGATGTGCACAGGGAAGAAAAATGCGAAAAATAAACATACACAAAATGCACAGAATTACAAATTACAGAATTTACAGAATTTGTTTCTGGATAAGTGAAATGTTGCAAAAGTTCATAATTGTGTATCTTTATCATGTAGGAGGTGTTTCTTCAGTTTCCATTTAAAGGTAAACGTGGTTGAAGACTACGTTTATTTGGTATTGAAGACCACACTTTAGGGCCAATAAGGGTGAGGGAACATTTTCCTGAGGAAGAGTTAACTCTAGGTAAAAATAAGTTGTTAGAGGTTGCTAGTCTTGTGGAGTGAGAATGAATTGAGCTGATTGGAAAGAAATATTCATCAAAGTAGTTTGAAAGCAGTTTGTTGTGATAAGAGTGCATGAATTTTCCTACTGATAAAGTATAAATTTTGGGAAGGCTTAAGATGTTCTAAGTGTTGGAAAGGTTCTTCTAGGGATTTTGTGTTGGTTGGTTTTATTGTTTTTATTGCTTTACTTTGGAACTTAATCAGAGGCTGAATAGTTGTATTTGAAGCACGTCCCCAATTGAGGATTAAGTAATTAAGGTAGGGGTGGATTAATGAGTCATAGACAACTTAAGCACAGACTGTGTTGTATAATGTTTAAGTTTGGTTACAACTCCACAAGCTCTTGATTGTTGAGTTTTCACCTTTTGTACATGAGGTTTCCAGCTTATTATCAAGAAGGACACCTAGGTATTTAAGTTTATCTTCAGGGGAAATGCTATGGTTATTTATAATAACTTTAAATGAAGTAGGATTGTGTTTTTGAGAATTTAGTAGCTTAAACTTAGTCTTGTTGTAGTTAAGAGAAAGTTTGTTGGCTCTCAGCCAGTTGTCAATTTCACACAGTTCAAGGTTAACAGTTGTCTGAAGAATATTAAAACAAGAGTTTGACATATGAAGATTAATATCATCAGCAAATAAAGTAGTGTGAAATAAAGAAGCTTTTGCGATATCGTTGATGCAAATAAGGAAAAGCAAAGGCGAAATAACACTACCCTGAGGGACCCCGCAAGATATCCTTTTGTGTGAAGATTTAAGCTCCTTTTTTTTTGTACATTGCATTCTATTATGCAAGTTACCATAATACAATGTTAACCACTACAAATATTTGGGGATTGTACTAGATAATGAGCTCGCAGATGACAAAGACATTCAGAAATAACTGCGATATCAATATTTTGTAGCAAAAAAGATGCGAGCTTCTTTATCTCGATATTCAAACGCAGTAAAAATGTACTTTTGCGTTCCTTTTGTATCACAATTATGGTGTAATTTCAGGAAGGCATGCATGCAGAGATTGCATGTGATCTATAACTTTGGGTGCAGGAGTCTATACCAGTGGTTCTTAACTTTTTCTCTGGAACACCTCCCTTAAGCAATTGTCCTTTGCTTCAAGACCCCTGACATTAAATAAGTAAATTGAGTGGAACACTTTTTTCGTTCAAAAACTTTCCATGTTGCAGAACGTGTAAGGGCTGGCGCCTCCCTTGAAATTTATGGCAGCCTTGTATTTTTTCTAGCTTTCCAACTTTCCAGCCCTTTTTAAAGATTTCCAGCTTTTTTCAATCCCCAAACAATTGACAATGTGAATTTGTTGTTTGAAAATTTACATCAACTTCAACAGAACGAAGAAGTGTTTCTAATTTGAGTTTTCCATTTTTTTCACTTTCCTGGTGTCTATTGCTGCATTATTGGCCATGACGGTATTTTCATTTCTTTGCAGGAACACTTCAGTGGAAATAATTAATTAAATGTTAGGTTGATTGCTCTCAAATACTTCGTGAGTGCTATCGTTTACAGCAGTGCTGCCATTTCAGCTGATTTGCTGCTAAATCTAGCAGGTTTGTCTCACTGTTAGCTGTAAAATTTTCAACCTAGCAGTTAGCTGATTTTCTAGCAGGATTTTAAAAACCGCTTGGCAGGTTTAGCAGGAAGCAAATTCTTGGCCAAATATTTTTTCCAACAATTTTTAGAGATGAAAACTTTTACACCTTCTTCATCAAAAATTCTTTACCTTCTTTCTGACGTTTTATGTTGCACAACAAAAGGGCCACCAGGCACAACTAACTGCCTTGAGTCATTTGGATGCATGAATGAACCATTGGTATTACTAGCGCCGGATTTAGGGGGGGCTCAAGGGGCCCGGGCCCAGGGCCTCCCACCAAAGAGGGGGCCCCACCATGTTTGTGTGTTTAGACATATGTACGACATGTGCATGCCACTTAGTCATTTTTATTAGCGAGGAAAGTTTATTTGTAGTCGCTATTAAATTATCGGTCGTCTAGATGGCAGTATTTCAGTTGTATATTACTTGATATTGTGACGAAAGAACTATTGCATTTATTGTTTTCCTGAAAGTCGGTCAGGTATCTGAATCAGGGTTGCCAGTTTGACTTTTTTGAGGTCAAATTTGAAATTTTTGGCCTATTTTCAACTCCTTTCGCTTTTTTTAATTTTTGAAAAAGGTTTTGGCGAATTAGATTTTTTATGTCGGTTTGGCAGGTTTTAAGATTATTTTGGCAGGTTTCTGGGCACTGGCACATTTCTAGACACTATTTCTGGACATCGAATGATAAATTTTCATTGGAAACTCTGCACGAGAATTTAGAATTTTTTGTTTTGCTGTTTCATGCTTGTAGGTTTGCAGTTTCAGGTTACTCTTCAAGCAAAACCAAAAGTTTCGAGAAGTTCATTAATGGAGTGAGCTTTATTCCTTTTATGTATAAAATATGTAAATATTGCCTTTCAAAAGCGCAGCTGGGTGTTTTAAAGGTGTCGTTGTGTATTTATCGTGTACTTGGCGTTTTTCGGTGCTATTTGGCTTTTTCTAAGGATTGATCTGGCCTTTAGTGCTTATGACTACCTGGCAACCCTGATCTGAATCTAGTGAAAGCAAGACCAAGCCACGTAGAACGCATTAGCTTGTCTCTACTCGTTACTGGTAGATTTTGCCTCTGCCTTTTTCATATTGGCACAGGTCGCGTATGAGTAGCATTGTTAAGTAGGGCTACAATACGTCCTCTTTTTGGAGTACAGGTCCACATTTTTCATGAGAAATGAAAGAATCTCCGAGGACATTCAAAAATGTCAAAATATCCTCCTTTTTACAAATCTTGTTTTGCATAGCTATAATCTGTGGCGTAACTGAAGGTTTGAGTCAAGGTGGTAAACTTAGATAAAAGAGCCCACTAGCCACTGCACAGGGTCCACTAGCCAACCAGGGACAGATTTTAAGGGGGTGACATGTCCCCCCCAACTTTTGGGAAGGGGGGTCATAAGGTATTATGTTTTGTGATAAAAAGTAATGTAGTTGTGCAAACTTCATGGTTACATTACTGTTGGAAACGTTTCCCCAGCGTAAAACAAGGGAATAAATGAGAAAAATGAACATTATCACTGGATTATCTGTAGACACAGTATACAGATTTACTATGTAAACTGAATTGTCATGATTGTTGAAAATTATGGTAGTTAATTTGAATTACCGAATCTGTGTGCACATTAACTTCGCTCAATCACGAATTCCTGCGCTGGTCTGCAGCCCGCAGTCAGAATACGGTTGCCACCAGGCGCGTAGCCAGTGGAGGGGGGGAAACGGGGCAATGCCACCACCAATTCCAAAGTTTTCAGGTTAATCAAATATTTGAAGTATAAGCCAAAGAAATACTTTAGTGCAAATCAACGAAACTGCCTCAAGGAACCTATCCTACTTCAGCTTTTAGTCGAATACAACAAACTTGCATCTGACCTTTTGTAATCATAAATCAATGACCGCAAGTAAAAACAATTGGAGTATCACTTTTCGCAACTGTTTTTGGCGTACTAGCTTGCTGTATCCCACCTAATGGTTATGTAAGCTTCATTTCAAGACCATCGCAAATTCCTCTCTGATAACTGTGGGCGTTACGAATATAACCTATCCTTGTTTCCAGTGTCAGCGTAGCCTTAAATTAATATCGCAGATTTTTGTTTCTGCACAGTTTTAAAACTACATGCGTGAATATATTGGTTAACAAGCGGTTCAGTTTCAAAGTCTTCTTCACTGCGCCATAGTGACTGTTTAGCAGCAATAGCATTCATTCTAGATATTTATTTGTGATGAGATGTATTGTGATGGTTCAATCACAATTATGTGGAGCCTTAGCATTTGCATCGATGATTTCCCTTTACCTTGCCGGCGAGTAAACAATCAGTCTTTTCAAGATATCAGACTCTGACCTTATGTTCATAATCTCAGTGTTTCAACTTTCATCTGGTGTTGATTGCCACCCTATTCTATAGTAAATCATTGAAATCATTAACTGCAACGAGAAGAGTCAGCAGCAAAATCTGACGTAAGTAGCAAGATGCTTTTCATTTTGCAAGTGCTGAGGAAATTAACTCTGCCATTATTTACAGATACTGAGATAACTTGCACAGGGTGGATATTAAAATATAGTGGCTAGCTCTAAGAAAGAGGCCTCAAAGCATCGCCATATTTCGAAAAGTAGATGTGGGATTACGTGGATAAAAGAGTTAAATTTGTTGCACATTTCAATTTATTAAATAAATTCAAGAGCATAATATATATGCGAAAGGAACAAAAATTTGTAAAATTGTGCAGCTACACAATCCAAAGATGTCTGCTGTGGCACATTTTAATTTTCCTTTATTTTGAAAAACATATGACTTGCTTCAGAGCTTCTTAAGGGAGCACGGTATCTCTGAAAAGAGGGGCCCGAGATCACCAAAATATATCAATTCCATAATGTGCCGCCCATTTTTCAACTTTACAAAAAGGTCGCACTACGGTTGAGTGAACATGGTGACGTCATCGAAACGCAAATAATAAGGTTTGTCCCCCCAAAATTTTTTAGCAAACTCGGTCCCTGTAGCCAACACTCAGAAAAAAAAATTGAAAAACGATAGTATCCGGGTGCGGATGGCTAAACTAAAACCCTAAATCATCTGAAAATAATCCGAAAAACACACAAAAACAACAAGCTACTGAAAACCAAAATATAAGTTAAATGAGAGGCCGGTTTTTACATTTAGCATGCCAGGGGGAAAATTCGCTCCTCAGTATCCCCGTCAGTTAAGCCACTGGCTATGATATATTGTATTTACATACAGTAAGCTGTCCCTACTAACAAGATACTTGCTGGAGGCGTAGCTCAGTTCATGGGAGGGTCTGCAATGTTTTGGTTAAGTTAATTCTCGGCTGGAAAGCTGGGAATGCTTTCACACTACATAGTTACATAACAGCGGTAAATTTTTTTCAATATCTCAGTTACTTTGGCATTAGAGCGCAGACTTCTGACTCCATGATAGGCACTGTACTAGCTTTGCTTATGAACTGTGATACGATGATCAGTGTGTTGTACATAACTTCGTGTATTACTTTCTAGTAATTATAACTAATCAATAATGCTAAAAATGAAGAATTTCGTCAGAAGTATCGCTTTTTCAGAAAAATACTAATTAATTTTGAAGCTGAGTGAATTACTTGTGGTTGCATTTACAAAGTTCGCAAAAGAGAGTGAACAGACTATTGTGACTTTGTGGATTGTGAATATTGACTAGGTTCCTCCGTTTGGAAACAACTGACTGGAAGAATGTTGAACAATGTGATTATAGTATCTGCTTGAAAGAAATGTTTCTATTGATGAAGCTGAACTGTTTGACCAATACTAAAACGTATTTCAGTTCGTGCAAAAAGAGCATCAACCAAATGCAATGTAGGCTATTGTAAAATGTCGGAACATGAAAGATGGGCAAAATATTTTGCAACTTGCAATACCATTGAATGCTTCAGCGAACTGATAATGATTACACAGTTTTACTTCAGCGTTATGACTCATTACGCTTATATGGAACGCTTTTTTCTTGATGCAGCCACAAACCTAAAAGAAAGAGGAGTCTTTTTAATGTAACCAGTTTCTACTCTGTTAAAACTGGTGTGCAATTTAAAATATCTTTCATGCAATTAGTTTCATAATATTGCAATTAGTTTCGTACGCGATTTCACATTATTAAGAAATTTAAGGAAAATGTAAAATATTCATGAGCTAAATAGGACAAGTAAATAGAGATTTTTTGTGTGTTTTGACTGAAACATCGTCTGCGCTGGACGTCTTACTTCAATGCTTAAAACTTATCAACAGGCTTAATTGTTATTTGACTTGTTAAGTGTAGGTGTAGGTAATACACTAAAGTAAGTGACAGTCGTAAGTTGTTCTCCTTATTTGCGATGAAAATGTGACGGTTTATTGAGCTTATTAATAAATAAACATGGACATAAGGGGGTCGTCATCTTAACAAGCGTAGAGTTTATCCAAGTGGTTAAAAAAAACGTAATAAGCAAAAGAGGCAAAAAATAGAGAGGAAGAAGTTGCAGCCAGGTCAAGAATCATTCAAGTAAATATTTTACAGTGGCAGTGAAGTCCAATGAGACATTTCTGCGGGACCTGTGAGAGGACAGAAAATCAAAGAATATGTTGTGACGAACTTAGATCTACGTAAAGATGAAATAGACCAAGTTTAGCCAGCTGTGCAGTAGCAGAAGAACATCAAAATGTATCATCGAAAAACAGGATAGATGAGATGGCTGACGCTATCACTGGAGGCAACGATATCGGTCTATGGACACTCTGCCCAGCAAATATACCGGAAACAAAATGTAGGAATATTGGTTGAAATATGAAACAGGTTCGTTTTGACATTCTGATGAAAAGTCATTTTAATAACATGATGTTCCACACACAGAAAAGACAGAAACTTGTCGCGGAAATGTACCACAAGTTTTATTCGTCGCCAGAACCACAATTAATGGCGAAGTAGTTGCTGGCTTTGTTTTTCTCCTTCACAAACTTGTGTTAAATTTTTCGCTTGTAGACTGATGTGGGCGGCAGTGATGTAGTCGAGACCGTAACCTCCGTGACCGAGACCTGGCTCCAATTTCGAGACGAGACCAAAACTTTGTCATAAATGCCGAGACCGAGACCAGGAAGTTCGAGACCGAGAATCGAGACCTCACATTTCTCTGATGGTAATTAAAGTTAACTCCTTGACTAACGCTGCAACAAAATATCAGGCACATTGCCAAATACCAAGATAATAAAAATCATCCATAATTTGTGCAAATAGCCAAATACTGCAAACGTTCATTGTCACTTTCCTCTTAGGAATTTGCAACCTCAAACTTGTGACCTTATTTACAAATTCCTTGAAGAAATGCGTGGACATTGAAAATGTTGGCAGCGTTTAGATGGTCTACGCATTTTCACTCGAAAAAAGTCCGTGAACCAATTGAATATTGGAGGTGATTGCCGTTGCCATGCTTCAATAAATTTGTTTTGACTCAGAAAAATTTGTAATTGTTTTGTTCGTTACAAAACAATTCCAACCTTTCTGTAAGGACAGGAGGTGATGCCCTGATGAAGCTCCCATGTTCTGGTCTCCTACCTAGTATTGAAGTAGGCCTATGTTATTTGAGAAAGTGGAGAAGAGGCTAATCATTTGTTTTTTATTTTAAAACAAGCACAGTCGATGTAGGCGAGTGTATGCAGCCCCAGCAGCTCTAGTCAAAACAGCACAGTAAAGTGGTAACTCCACAGGAAAGGTTGATTTCCATCATTCATTTTTTTCCAAGGTGTTTCGTCGTTTGAATCACTTGCCAATAAAGTGACAAACTTTTAAAGTTTTTTACTATCTACCACTTACCTCTTTCACTACATTATTTTTATTTTAACAGTGGGCATCTGCACTGACACTCAAATTTTTTCGCCACATATTTCGTGTATTTTGGCTAACAAAGCTTTGCAATTTTTGTAACGTCACCTACATCTTTCCTAGTTACTTTTCTCCTCACACGACAAGAAATTGATTAAGAATTCTCCAAAGATTTGGAATTAAGAGGTAATAAATTTAGAGATTTAAAATAACGAAAACACTATAATCAATTTCGAAAAGCAAAATTGTAACTAATTGTTTCATCCATCCAAACTTGCTCATTCTGTCCAAAACAAGTTTAAAAATTTTTCCTCGTGATTCTGTTGTTGACGCAAGAAAAAAAATATTTAGGTCTATTAGAGTAATAGACTTTTTTGGCACAAATTAGGTTTTCAGTTTGAACCAGCGAGGTAATATCCCACCGCATGCTCTACTGAAATGGCGTAGCGATGCTAACTGTCGCCCAGGGGCGACCATAAAAATTATTCCTCTTTCCACTCTTCACATTTGCTTACAACAATATAAAATGAGAGAAAATAATGTATCATGCTAATTATAACTACATGTATATAATGAATGATAAAGCATCTTGAACATCACAATCAAATAGGCTACTCACAAACTGAAAGGGGTCTTGTTTTTAATTCTCGATTGTGGAGATTCTTGCTTTCTCTGCTTGTTAGCCACCCTTCTCATCATTACTTTTTCTATTGTTTCTGCCTTCTTTACATATGCATGTATGTATGGCTAAATAAATAGCATAGTTGGCACATGCTAGGCTGTGGTTCAGCGGGAAAGTTTAATTTTTTGTCATTATTTGTGAATCAGTTGGCACCGTGGATTCGATGTGTTTTCCATGGCAACAACAAAGTGCACGGGGCTAATAAAGCACTGAGGCAACTTGGGTTTGCGCTTTTTGTCTTACTTAGAGCAAGGTGCTCGTAGTTTGTCAGTTTTGTTACAACTGCGGCAGATTATTTACAAGTAACCATTGCCTTCGTATTGAAGATTTTTTCTTTCTCTGATAAAAGAAAGTGTTAGATGTTTTCGACAGGCATTGTTGGGATGAAGCATGCTGTAGCAGAATGAGCGAAGTTCGAGATTACCTGTGTAGTTAACTAGCAGTGAAATGGTGTAGCGCCTTCCCGCCGCTTTTATGGCTATATGTATAATTCCTAGATTTGCTATTTTTTATTGTCAAGTTTTTATATTTTCAAGTTTTTCACATTTTCATATTTTTACGTTAAACTGATATTCACAACTGTTCCAAATTTTCGTTTTTTCTGGCACACTTAGAGTTTACGCAACACCGTAGGTCGGTTAGAAAACGCAGAAAGGCCGTAAAGCCTATAACAGTACGTCAAAGTAACTGATCAGCCATGACGCATTATTTGCTCTCTGTGTAGAACTCTTATGAGCAAAACCTTTCCTCAAAAGAGTTCCGAGGCGTTTTTTGAACTTAAAAAAGTCTGCATTACCCAGAACAAAAAAAACTTCACCAGCGTGTTTTAACAGTGTGCTTTGAAAGGCACTTTGAAAAAAAGACATGGTTTTATTTGGCTTCTCAAGAAAGAAACTTTTTGGCACTCTCCCACCCCTTTTGAATAAGCCTATGGGTTTCATAACAAATCTCCGGAAAAATAGTTCAAAGATAGTCCTTAGCAAAGTACTCCCAACGTCTCTTTGCAGAGATTATGCACTATGGTTTCATTGGTGCATACACATTTTTTATTGAATTCACTATACATTTTAAACGGGGCAGAGGGCAAATTGTTTTCTCCATCTCGCAAATAACATAACAACAAAGAAAGCTTAGCCACTGATCTATTTGAACGGTTGAATTTTGAACAATCATTTTTAAAAACTGTTTTTAAGGAGCTCCTTCTTGCAAAAGTTCATAAAAAATAACCTACGCAAAGTCTCGAGACTAAGAGCTCGAGACCGAGACCGAAATCCTTCAACACCGAGACCTGAGACCTTCGAGAACGAGACTCCAAAAAAATGGGTCTCGAGACACGTCTCGAGACCGAGACCAAGTCTCAAGACTCCATCACTGGTGAGCGGATTTCCGTATTAGAAAAGGAATCTTCGACTGGAAGCACGCTCTTCAGCGCCTGAGGTGCCACGAGTATTCAGTGGAACATACAGATGCCACGATTACATTTTGTCGCAGATGTGTAATTAAATCAATATGAAGAATTGATACAGAATTAGCCAGTCAGGTCAATCAATGCGAACAATATTGGAAATCGCCTCTGCCTGCAACGTTCGGTTTCTGTTGTAAAATTTATTGCTGAGCGAGGACTGGCGCTTAGAGATGATGAAAACGTTAAATCGCCCAGAAAGTTTTTCCAAACAAATTTCTAAACATCTTTCAAGCAAATATTAAAGAAAAAAAGATGCGATGCTCCTAGTGGCTGGTTTTGCAACAGTTTCACAAATCGTTAATCATTGTCAAGTGCCATATTGCATCATAAATTTTGGTACAGTTGAGTCAACAAATATGATGTCACAAGATTACGTCATAAATATTAATGATATGTGGAAATACTAGTGACTTCATCGATCACCCCCTACCTAAACATTTTGTATTCGCACATGGGGCCTCCCACCACGCTTGGGCCCCAGGACCCCACCATCTAAATCCGACGCTGAGTATTACCGTCGGAGTTTCTATTATGATGTAGCGAAACTGCTTCAAGAAGATAATTGCATCAGAATAACAAGCAACTAGATGAAGCCTAAAATGATTTGCTTCTGTGCTTTGTGAGCGCATTGGGAATATATTTTTATCCCACGACACGTGATTTTACCTAGTGGTTCAGTTACGCCGGGAAGTCGAAGGTCTAATGTCTGGTACATTGATAGTGAGTGCAAGAGCAAAAATTGTTACCTAGCCTTTCAAGTTTATTTTAAACATCTCAAGAATAGCATTTTTTAGCAGAATTTCACTATTTTTAGCAGATTTTGGCTGAACATTTGTGACAAGGTTTAAAATCCAGCAGTTTTTCGTGACACCATGTAGCAATATTTAGGTGACAGCCATCTGGCAACACTTCCAACTCCTGCCAGAGATGAGCGGACTGTGAAATTTTCCAGTCCGAGTCCAATCCTGATCCGCAAAAATTGAATCCGATCCAGCCCTGATCCTCAAAATTTTTGAAAATCATCGGTCCTATCCAGCCCTGATCTGCCGGCTTTTCCAAAATTCAACATGGCATTGTTTATTTTTGAATATTTCTATTTGAATTTCTATTAGATTCTATTTGAATAAGGTTTGTAGGTTTGTTGGTAACAAGTAGGTTTGCTTTGCTGCTGCTTTTGTGATCAACTTCTGCTGGACTAGTGTTCCAGCCTTGCCTTCTCAAACTGTGCTGGTGTTGCATTCCATGGGAATGAAACAGAGGAACTGCAGAATGGAGGCCTAGGGAAAAATCACATACCTAAAAAATCAGAGATGTTAAAAGAAGTGAAACCAAGGCAAAAACAAAGGCCAAGGATGAGAACTCTACATCTATAGTTAATTCACTGCTATTCTTTATAAATCAGAGACAGAAATCAGCAGCTCTAGACTCAACACTTCAAATAATGCTGAATTACTACAATGAAGAGACAATTTCAGAGGCTAAGGCTCTGATGCACAACAAAATTGCTCCTGAAAAATGGTTCATAAAAAGAAAAGGTGTGGGAAAGTCAAGAGAAACATTGAAAGACATCCATGATATGATGTTAGAACTGGATGCTGACCCTAATAACTCAATAAAACTGGTGACAGAAAATACTGACTTTCCTTACCTTGATTTGAGACATATTGATGCAGCATCTCATTATCACAAAATAATACAGCTAAGCAAGGAAGTAGAGCAACAAAGGGAAGTGAAAAACTGTAGATGTAACGAGGATAACAATCTGCTTGCCTCTGATTTAAAATCTTTCAGAAATGAACTGCGGGCTGTGGCAGAAGAGTAGTGGTGAAAGTAGAATAATTTTCTTACCGGAACGATCCAGTATTTGTCAATACCCTCCCAAAATTTCCGCCATAAATGTAAAAAAAGCAATCAAGAGCGCGTCTATTTTTGGCCCACCCTGTATTGTACATTTTACAAATACAAAAAACGTACGATACATTCTGAAAACCACCGTTTCAAAATCAACCAAAAAGCGTTAGGCTATAGGCTACGTACGGCAACTTGCACTATCTCCGAAAGTGGTTCAGGCAATGCAACTTGAGTAACTTGAGTTGTCTAATTTTAAGACCTCATACTATAGCCTACTTGCTAATACTGTATTTGCAATCTACATACACTAAAATAGCAAACCTGATAAAAATACTTTACATCGTTTGCAGGGCCCCAGGCTGTTTTAAAGGGGGCTTTTGTGAAAGGTTTGCGATTGATGTCATACAAATTAATACTACACGTAGGACCTGATTTAACTGATGCGAGGCCCTAGGCTAATCCACTTGTGAGGACGCCTCACACACTGTTGCAAGGAAAAAAATGGAAAGCGTCAATCAATTCGCGAAACTCCGACAATGACGCTCTGAAAGTACGGTCATTAAAAAGTTCTCAATCATTACTGAAGTGCCCACGCTCACTGCGTTTGTTGCTGCCTTCGACGCAAAAGCGTTCAATGACACGGAATTGTTGAAATTATACTTGGCTGGCGGGAACGGGATTATTAACTGCCACAGGCAAACCAACCGAAATCGCCACAGTTGAAATATTTGACACAACACATGGTCTACGTTTTATATAAGAATCACATCTGTGTTTTCTTATCTGTGTTGAAAAAAAAACAAACACACTGCACCTATATAGTATGTGTGGCGGCATAAAGACTAAGCACAACGTGAGGACCACATTGCAGCTCGCTTACCACAGCTGTAAAAATCTGACACACACGAGCAAAACACCTCACGTAAAACGCACCCAAATGGTTGTAACTGTTAGGTTCACGATTCGCGTAACTTCACTCCCCAGGTGAAGTGAGCAAGGAATAAAAATCTGTGATTGATTCCTTGCTTATTTCACCTGTGGAGTGAAGTTACTTGAATACAGATATGCGCAAGTTTGAAATATTGCAAAAAGAAGAAAGCAGAGCCCAATCGGCTGATTCCTCTAAAGCAGGGGTTCACAACCTGGGGTACATTTGCCTATCCGAGGGGGTACATTTAAGGTTAGCAATAGAAGAAAAAATATATTTACATAATATTTGTTTCCATATATTTATACACATATCAGTGAATATTATTTTCAAAAATCATTATATGCTTGTTGTTAAATATATCAACGAATAATCATGATAAAATATTTTCTCATATGAGATTTTAGGGGTACATGTTCATCTGTCGAAATGCTGAAGGGGTACATGCTTATCTGTTGAAATGCAGAAGGTGTACATGCTCATCTGTCAGAATGCTGAAGGGGTACATGGTAAACAAAAGGTTGGGAACCCCTGCTCTAAAGACTATGGAAAACCTTCTAGAGCTTTCAACTGTTCACTATTCGCGCGTTTCTTACTTTTTCAGACTGGTATGAATCGAATGCAACTAAGCTGTCCCGTGAAAATATGTGGATTTAAAAATCAGAACCGTCGCCAGAGAGTCTTGAATAAGGGGCTTAAATTTTTGTAATGGGACTTGACATTCTGAAAGTTTGATAAAATCTTTACTGATTTGTAGTGTTGCAAATTTAAATTTGGAAGGGCTGAGCTCACCAATGCCCACCGTGGCGACTCGACTGGTTTAAATTTCGCTTATGCTGTCATTATTGAAATACGTATAAAGAAATAAAAAGCTACAATCATCAGATCAAGTAAGGCTGAACATAACACAGTAAACAGTTAAAAAGGTTTTGTCCTGCATTCTTCATAACAAAATTATCTAAGAATTCATCACGATTTGTTTGCCTAAGTTTGTCACTTTTAATGTACCGAAAACTGAGTGTGAACAACCTCTCCTGGAATATTGCGGCCCTTTAATTCATTTTCAATCTTCTTGAATCTTGAAATGGACCTTTCGCCTGAGCAATAAGTGACCATCAAGCTAAGAAATAAGGCTTCATGTGGTTGCATAAACTAAAAACCACTAATCTAAGGCATCAGACCCAAACGCGCTTTTGTCATTTTTTTGCTGTTTCCGTGTCTCATTGAGGAAGAGTTCTGCGGTTGTCAGTTGGTAAAGTCACTTTTGCTTGCTATTCAATATCATCAAGACCTTCTTTGATTTGTTTAGCATGGGAGCAGTACAAACTTGCGCAAGTACTCAATAGCAAACTGTTTTCTGAATGGCTTTGCTGAAGAAAATTCAAATGGAAAAAATCGCATCTAAAAAATACCAATCGAACTATACGCGACACAAACGCCGACAAAACTACAGTATTGCTCAGTCACCTAAGAAACAACTATGCTTTTATTGTAGGATAATGCTGATAGCCTACGCATAGCTCTTATCTGCAGTACAACCTTGCTTTGATCAGGTGACGTAACTAGAGGTTTGAGCCATGGGGAAACTTAGCCGAAGGGAGCCCACTGGCTAACACTCAGAAAATAGTTGAGAAACAATAGCAAACCCGGTATTGAACAGCTATACAAAAACCCGAAAT
>Ga0210059_1008366_pt1 | contig 16354 bp, 10 predicted proteins | sample Ectturendosymbi2_FD_188042 | JGI IMG/M metagenome (GOLD analysis project Ga0210059, IMG submission 188042) | Ecteinascidia turbinata endosymbiont from Florida, USA - Sample 2 (SPAdes) (version 2) | ecosystem: Host-associated > Tunicates > Ascidians > Unclassified | place: Key West, Florida...
AGATACCTTCATAATTCAGAAGATTTGTTAAAACAACTTTTTGACAAGCTGAAGAAAGCTCAGTTGTTTGGTATTAAGCTCGATGAAACAATAGATATTTCAGACGAAGGGCAGTTCATTCTATATTGTAGGTTTGCCCATGCGAAAACAAGACCATTTCGAGAATTACTTGTGCTGTGTGATAGTTAGACATTGTGCAGCTTCTCAAAACATCTTCGCCAAATTGAATCAGTTCATTGAGGAACATGGTTTTGATTGGATAAAGTGTGAGCCACTTGCTGCCAATGGAACAGCAGCCATGCTAGGGACTACTAACGGGGTTGTCCAAAAATCAAAAAAGTTTTCCTTGATTGTGTTGCAATTCATGGCATCATTCATCGAGAACTTATACTTCAGACATTACTTCAAGAAAACAGCCAGCGTTCAGGTCAGGAGATTAGTTCTTGATGAGGTCAAAAAATTGTGAATTTCATCTGCTCACGCTCAAACAAGCATCGAATGTTTTCTGACGTGTGCAAAGACATGGAAGCAGACGTAATGAGATTATATATCATGCTGAGGCATAATTTTTATCCAGAGAAAAAGTTTTAGAGCGGGTGTTTCAACTGCGGCAAAAGTTGCGCGCTTTCCTTGCTCAGAAAGGACACCCACTGTCCATTAATTTTCAAGGCAATTTTTGGGCTTTATTTGAATCTGAATTCTTTGCTATGTAAGGTGCAGCCCTTCACAGATGAGGAGTTCGACTTGGGCTGTACGCCTGTAGCAACAAAAACGCAGAAAAAGGCAATGACACGGCAAACAAAATTAAATGAAAGTTGGTCGTGCAGCTTGCGAAGTTGTACAACACCCAGTGTGAATAAAAAAAACGTATCTCATTTATTATATAAATGCTGCCGCTGAATTTCATCCACCAGTTGTGAAAAACGAGTTTTTAACCCTGTTTCAAGGGATTCTCTCATAAGAGGATCAACATCCTTGATTGAGTTTGCCTTTTCATTTTATTTAGACAAGAGCCAAAAATCCTTACAAAGGTGGGTTGTTGGCATGCGAACAAAAGCAGAAATCGCTTTTTGACTGGGGTTTCGGTGTTCAGGAATGCTTATAAGTGATATCCAAAAACGGCCAAGACAACGACTTTTGCATCGTAAAAATTGCTGAAGTTTTGCATATTTACAGAACTTGATTTTAGTGCATGGCAAGGGTGTACACTTTATCGATCAAATTTAAAAGTGTGTGCCAATACAAAAAAGGTTGACAACCACTGGTCTAGATAAACTGTTTGTGTGAAACGTTGCAATATTAACTTTGCAACCTAACTTAAACATTTTGCGCTTGCGCGACATCCAGGCGACTTCACGTAGAAACTTTTGGTCTCAATAGTGACATCACTAAACGTCACTAAATCGTTTCGATTTTTTTCACGACTTATTTCTGCTCAGCAGTTCAGCCGCGCTCGGCGCTGTTGCAACTTCACTTTACATTCTCTTGACAGAGCTATTTTTTGTCAGTTGCTTAAACTTTCGTCCTTACTCAGACACGTCCTGTAACATGGTTGTCAATGTAACACTTACTGGTCAGTTCATCGGTTCAACAGTTTTTCATCTTTCTTTTGATTTAATTCATTTTAAGGTACATCTCCTAAGCACAGCGTAGCATCCGACAACAATGAAGTTTTAAACCACGTCGATCCCGCTAACCACTCTACCACATGTCAGCCAAAATTTCTGGTGCGTAATATAGACCGCTAGTTCACAGACACGTAATCACAACTTAGCTAAGTGCTATAACATCAATTCTACACAATCTTAATATTCTATATTCCAAACACTATCTCCTCAACTCTGCATTCAACGTTAGGGTCACATTCGATAACGTAAGACGCTCAAACAAATCTCACAATGTATCATTCTTCACGCAGGGAACTACGCAACCTGCGATAAAAATCGTAGCTATAGCATGTTTGCGAAACAATTTGAAAACAAACCAGTGTTCTACGCCTAATGGTTCTGCGACCTTCATTCATCAACCTGCAATACAGCTAATGAACCTTTTCATGCACCACGAAATATAAATGACATTTCGAAACGTTCACTAACAACCTCAATCAATCTAGCACAATCCAGGCTATTTCTATTTAAAGTCCATACTACATCAAACGCTACCTACCACTACAAACAAATCTCAGGCTTTCACAATACTTCTTATGCGAACGAATGGCAAACATTGCCTTCATAGTATTTTCATTACTTTTCATTTTAGCAGATGTCCGAAATATCTGACGCCGTCACTTCTGCAAATTTGATAAGCAGTAAAAACCACAATAATTTTTTCTAAATTCCAATTTTCCAAGAACGATAACTTATTTTTCACTCACTGCATAAAAACTTTGCACCCCTAACATAGACGACTCACAAACTCCACTCTCGCCGCTTCTTCAGTCACATTTCAACATTTTTAGGATTTCTGCTCGCAAGACATTCTGTTTACTTTTTCTACGGGACCAAACCATATTCTAAAATCAAGTTATTTTTAACTTATGACAAACACGAGAAGTGCAAAAATGCCTTCATTTCATAAACCTTAATGCATGAATGCTATATCTCAAATTCAAAACTCACATTCTTCTTTGCAAAATGTTTCTTGACGACTGCGGTTACATTTCTATTTTCTCATTCATATCTACCCCTTCAACGTTCAAATAGTCAGCAAAATACTATGAAACACGAACAAAGCACACTATATCCTTTTCATCAGACACACGCCTAGGATTTACTTGTATCACATGTTGTTTTTCACATTGATACCATAATACTAAACGATTTTTATAGAAAACAACAGCTCTCAATTACGTTACCTCTCTGAAGCTTACATATTTTGTTAAATTCGACCATTTCACGATCTCACAGACAATCTTCTTTGTCAGTGCTGAAAACCACACTGCCTCAAGATCTTAACTTTCACAAATAAAGCACAACTCTGTCGATTGCGCACAGGCGCTCAACACATAGCACAGACCCCTTTACCAGCTCATAGCAATCACCAGAACAGTGCACTATTTTTAGCCTCTTACGCAGTTTTCAATTGCACAAAATTCTAGCCAAGCACAGACACTGCAGCCTTATAAAAACGAAAGCAGAGAAAAACAAAAGCTAACCCGAGTTAACCAGCATTCCACTTTCCACTAAGCTGTCAGCAAAGCGCTAGTGATAGGAGTTCATACAAAATTCCACTCAGACCTGTTGCAAAGCAGAAAGTGCTCTGCACAGCGCATTAACTCTGATTTCAAACGTGACCGCCCTTTTGCTCCAAGTCAGATCGCGCAAAGAGATTAGCAGGTGCAAAAATAGGCTCCTGCGGTCTGGAAACATAAACAAACCCGCATTTGAATTTGCACACTACAATCAAAATGTCCCTTTACCATAAGCCTTCATGTGAATTTCAAATGCACCAGTTTCAAATCATTCTTAAATTATAGGATATGACTTAGACTTAGATCTGATCATTTTTTGACAGTTTTTCAAAAAAAGGTTATACCTTTTCCCGCCTTTTTCCACTACTTCCCTATCGCAAAATCCAGACAGTAGTAAAAATATCCCAAATCATGCAACAGATTCGCAAACAGCATCATTTTTCAGAGATTGCAGTCAAAATCTATCTTCTTGAAAACCATGTCAACTCGCTAGATTACTTACAAGTAGCAGCCTTTGATGATAAAAAAAACACGTTTCAGCTTACCAGAGAAGATCAATGATAAGTCGAGACACTTCAGCAATAGAACATGCAACAACAGATTAAAAGCAATTATTTATCACATGCTCCAAATTCATCGACAAACTACGAAGACTCTTTCACTATCATTCTACGCCAAATACGAAATTTTTGCCTTAACTTTCCACTGGAGATCTCATCTAACAACCTTCGCACATTGGCAAAAACCAACGTTATCTCACATTCTACACAACTCCGGTCAGCACTACCGCGATACGGAAAGTACTTGACAAAACGCAATAACTCAGATTTCAGAAGTGACTTCCTTTCCACTCCAAAAACGCTCGGGCAACGAGCTAGCAGTTGCAAAGCTAAACCTTTTCAGTCTGGCAAACATAAACACTAGCCACATCTAATTCAGAAAATTCACTTCGTATAAAATGCATTTAGCAATACTTCACACTTTTCACAATTTATTCAAGTGAACTGTGTGCATCTACGTTAATATAATAATTTATTACTCATCCAGCATTACTTTGTGCATAAGAAGTATGCTATGTTGTGACAAACATCTTGTGCATTTTCTCTTACTACAATATATATTTGGGAATATGAACAAATATAGTTTGATGGTTGCAAAGATTTATTGTCTTAAACACGTTCACACCTCAGTACTTTATCACTAACAACATTTTTTTGGATATGAAATAACCTTCTGCAGCCTTTCATCTCACTGTCTGCTTTTTCAGCAAAACTCATTATCACTTTTTCTTTTTTGACAGAAACACAGAAAACAAACCATGAAAAAACTCTTGCTATTTAATTTCATGATGATAAGTGTTCTCGCTTCTAACAGAGACACAAGAAGCTGTTCTACTGATTTAAGAACTGCTTTCAGATCACTGGTAAAGCAAGACCGAGTGATAGTTTCTGTACCTGAAGATGAGCGCCGAATGGAAGTTTTACCTATTCCTGAGACATACAACCAACCATGCAACCAAGAAGCCTTTTATGAGAGTCTCAAACACTCCTCCTTTATTAACAAACCTTTGCACCACCCCACGTTTTTAATAAAACCTTTTCACCAATCCCCCAAAATAGATGTTTTATTACACACAGACAGGCCTATGATGTGGGAGTATCTAATACGCTTTCCCACAGGGTGGACATACCGAACTCTGTCTTTGAAACGTACTTACTTTTTGCACGTTCAGGGATACACTTTAAGATTTCTAATCTGAAACAGGGACCGGACTCCATTCTTATATTCCCACGTGATGCAGACGCAATAATCTTGCAATAATCAACCGGACTCCGGCTGGGGCTTAAGTCAATGAGTTCAGTACTACTCGGACTGGCTTTTAGTTGCAATTACCTAACACTGATCTTGTAAAAAAATTTAAAACTGACCTTTCCAGGCCCATAGCCAGGTATTAAAGTTTGGGAGGGAAAACATTTTTAGTGTGGCAAGATTTTAGTTTTTGTTATATGTTTAAAACTAATTTTTCTTGGCACAACAAACTTTGGGGGCACAAAACAAATTTGGGGCACTACCCCAAATACCCCCACGTAACTATGGGCCTGAATCTTTCTATATATTACCTGACACCATGGGCGTCGGAAGGAGCCAAGGCCCCCTTGTATTTTGAAATTTGACATTTTCCTATTACATTTTGTAGCAAAAATGTTTTTTCTTCGTTTCGAGTTCAAGTGCGAGTCCCACCTGGAAAAAATCCTTCCGACGTCCCTGCATGAAACCACTGAAACATTCAACAATTAATTCCCATTTAGATTATTGTGCGAACCTCTTTCGCAGCAAATTGGAACAACGGAGTTAGAGCACCTGATTCTTTATACTGCTGATTGTTGCACGGTAATGAAGAGTGAAAAAGGTCAGAACTCCCCTGCAACGTTTGCAGTATCCGGGGTTACTGAGGCACTGTGCTGTAGATGAAACAAATAATGATTCATTGTTTGGCTAACTTTAACAGCGTAAACTATTAAATTATTATTACTACTGACAAACGTGAATGCTAGAACACCAAAATACCCAGATTGTTTAAACCAGTGCCCCCCGCCAGCCGCCACTTTGGTACATTCGTCTCTAATATTTTGAAATAAATAGTCACATTTGAATCGATCTCGAACGGTGCGATGAGGTTGCGCTTGAGGCAGGGGCGCGTCCAGCCAGTAAGTTTAGAGGGAGTGATTCCGGCAATACTTGGTAGTCGTGTCTCACTACGGGTTCGCTGCTGTAAGAGAGACGAAGTATACTTCACAACACTGCTGTAACAAAACAACGATGAAAAAATGGCCTTATATCACGAATGGTGTTTGCGGAATTGTACAAAATCATAGTGAATAAAGCTGCTTTCATAGGTTTTAGGGGGAGAGATCACCCCCCGCTGGATCCGCCCCCACCTTGAGGATGTTGACACATTCATGGAAGTTTGTTGAATGCGCCACAGACTTGCGCGGGGAAATTCCGGGCTTCAACTTGTAAATTATTTCGTTAGTGGGGTACGACCTGCAAAAACCATTGCAGAGAAAGTGCAAACCAAACTAAACAGGAAGTTTGTGCAACCATCACAACTCGTTCACATCCAATCAAATTGTAGGTGATTTCTTGAAGTTTATAGTTTGAAATAGAAAGAAGCCCTAACCATATGCGTCAAGCCTGCTACGGGAATAATTCTGCAATAAGTCTGGCTGAGGCAGTTTAAACGTTGCTCATAATGGCATGGAAGAGACCACAACTAAGACTCAACCTGAAGCCAACACCAGATAATATGGAGGTGATAAACCGTTCGGCCCAGTGAGGCTAACACAGAAGAAAAAACATCACGGCAAGCAAAATTTAAGTTACAGCAAAGAGGAAAAAATCAACGCAGTTGCACGTCGAAAACAATTTAAAATCAGTCAACAAATGAGTAAAAGAAAACTGAGCGCAGGATCCATAAACGCAAAAGCAAACCCTACCATAGCACCCAGCCATCATTCAGCATATGTCCGAAATAAGTCCGTTTCTTTGCAGCTTTTTAAAGAGAGACAGCTCTAGCATGTAAGGAACAATGGTGTTCCATTAGTTACCATTAGCCCCGTTTTGAAACAATTAGCTTAATTTGACAAGATATTTCTGGAGTTGCAAATATTTTTTCAAAAGAGGATGAAAATGCAGAAGGATGTTTATAGACAGTATCCTTCAAAAACGAAGAAATGATTTTATTATATCACTGGATTGACCGTCGACTGTTTAATTAGTGATAAAACGAAACTGGGTTGCAGGTAAAAATACCATGTTGCTATAGACTGAACCCACAAAATTGGGTACTTGAAATTGGGTTCTTAATAGCACAACTGAAAAAAGTACGCTCCCCTGGCTCTGTGTTCCTAAGAATCTGCCTCACAGTTCTGATGTTTTCCATTCACATTCCAGCTGTTGCCGTCAGCAAGGAACCTCAGACCTGGCTGAGGTAGGCCTAAATTTGCTTCCTTTTCTGAAGACATACATGTGGCGTGCATCAAATTATTTATATTATGACTATGCCGTGAATCTCACAATATTGTCTGTTCAACTGCACATATATGCAACAAAATGAATGGCAAAATGTTTTGATACATACACTGTAGTTAAAAGTAGGTGCCCTGTAGTATACTCGATTCCCTCAGAGTACAATTTATAAAGCACATAAATGAAATACCTTCTTTTGACAAAACTTTCAAGTGAGTCAGTTATTCATCAACTCTCAAAAAGTAAAACACGAAGTTACTGGGAACAGTTTGTTGATTATATATATGTGTTTGATGTGCTTCCTATGACACACTAAACTTTTAACTATACACTTAATGACAAGAAAATATAATTTCATCAATTTTGCTAAAAAATATGGAAGCTTCTTTGCTTAATATTTTTAAGATTTTGCCCAAAATTTTTGACAAATTAAAAAGGTTTGTGTGCGCTTGCACCCTTAGCATCCCCAGAGTTCCTACAACAACACTGTGAACAATCAACAGCAGCCTCTGATGGTGTGCAGTCTGCAGTGTTTGCGCGATGACGCACGAAAAACGTCAATTTGCTGAAACGTTCACGACATAGACAATTGAGATTTGATGACTTGCAAAGTTTCATGACATTTTTTTGTCTCGGATCAGTATATTTATAAGCAACTTGCCCACGCTTTGCGTAATAGCGAAATTACTTCTGAGTGTTTTCAATGAGAGAGCGTGAGAACAACGTTCCTGAAAAACCAGCAACAATGTCTTTTGGTCAACCTGCAGTGAAGTCACTCCTTTACACATTTATAAAATCCTTCTCAAACTGTGTATGTTAAACATGAACAATGCTTGCTCTCTCTTTTTTCTTTTTTTGGGTAGAAAGCGTAAAGTGCACCATGTTCTTCAAGTAGTTTGTGTAATTGCTTATAAATAGCTTTCTTACATAGGAAGTGATACCGACGACGGTTTCTGTTTTGACGCTCCAATTGAGTTCACTTCAATTCTTTGTGTACGACCCTTGATTAAACAAATTTCGTCTGGTAAATAATAATCTGAGGAAAACTATTGACGTTTATCATTTGCTCTCTATTTCCACCTGGTTGAGAAACAACAACGTGAAAACATCACACCGATGTTGCGTTTGGGTATCTTGCTGTATGGCTTTGGTTACGCAGCGTTTTTTCCACAGACGTCTGCAAGGGTTTGACGTCAGGTTGAACAAGACAAGATCAAAACGAAAGTTTTAGCTCAACTGTTGCATTTGAGAATTGACTTCAGCAATCAAAACCAAAGCTTCTCAACCCTGTATGACTCTTCGAAAGTATGCGAAATTAAAGTGTCTGACATGCTGGCATCTCTTCGTCTATTTTTAAATAAGTAGGGTGACGATAGTCAAGACACCGAAGCGGGAATTGTGCTCCCTTCGGGTCACATTTAGATGAACGATCTGGTCCATGCTGTGCTCCGACAGTTCAATCAGTGGCTCGGGTTACACCACCAATCTTTGCGAGTGAGAGGCAGACACTGCGCCACTAAGTTATAGCAGCATTTTGGCGATCTAAGCGACAGGTGCAAAACTCAAAAACAGTGGACCATATTTTGAAAACACACAATATTTCACTCAATGATTTCAACACTGCAGGCAACTTACGTGGAAAATTAAGCCTCACGTACCTACTACCTGTAAATTGTAATCTGCGATGCAGCTTCACATGTGCTGAAGAACTTTACTTTTAAATCTGACATACCAATACGAAATGCATAGAATTATGCGTTGAAGAATAAAACTTCAGTGCTATAAGCGCCATCGATCCGACCTAATGCAAAAATAACACCGACGAGATCGGCTGAAAAAAACTAACGTGGTGCTTCGAGCGTTACAGGGTAAACGCGTGCAAACTTTGCATGATGTTGTACTGCAGCGGTCTCCAAACTACGTCCCGCGGCACAGATCCGGCTCGCGAAACCATTCTGTCCGACCCGTAAAGCCATTCTCATCCAGCCACGAAGACATTTTGTCAATAATGAAAAAATAATATATTTACGAAAAATTTATTGATTTGGTAGAATGTAACTTATCCCGAAACAATCACATTACTCAAGATGTCTGGCTCTCGAGCTGTTGTGTAATAGCTTATGTGACCCTCTGGCAAAAATGTATGGAGGCCCTGGTGTACTGCATTATGCAATAGATACTCAGCAGCCAGGCGGGTCACCTACGTGGGAGTCCAGTGGTGCGGCGAACTAATGTTTGCACGTGGTGTCGCTTATTCAAAACTGGTGATTAACTTTTTTGTCATGCCTTCATGCGCGTGCCCCAGTTTGTTTGCCACGCCCGCTATCAAACCCGGGAACGCGACTATTAGCAGCTCTGAATAATTAACATTTTGGATGTGGAATTGCTACCGTGGGTATTGGCGATTGTCACTGGGCATGGCCCAGGAGATAAGAACAGGTTTAACCCTTGTTTAGCATTCACTGCTTTTCGTGTTGTGGTAGAACTTGCGGCAAAAGACCAAAGACGAAATATTTAAATGATGGATACGTTGCTGAAAATTGAACTTGTCATCTTTTCGTTATCTTGGTTGAACTACTTAGAGAAATGACGTCTGCGAATGAAACTGCTGCGCTGCATTTGCGTTGAAGTCCATGGGAAGCTGTGTGCGGGCGTTCGCCATTCCATCATTACTCGAGTGTTTGCTCTTCATTTAAATAAACCTAGCTACTTTCCGCTGTTTGATCACAAGTAGTAGTCAGTCGATCTGTAGGCGTTTTGCATTTAGATTTAAAGTTGGAATTTTGGCTTGTGCAGTATAACAAGGTGGCTGTGATAAAACACAGCGGTTAGATCTTTTTAGGAAAGGCTTGTGGGGAATGTGGATTGTGGCTTACAGTCCACAGAATATGTGAACAAAATCTGTCTTCTCCGTGGTAACATGAGATAGCAAATCTGGTACTACTGTATTTCACATGAACTGTTTCAACCAGCATTGTGAGTGATGGTTGTGCACTTCTGAAACCTCGGTTTGTGTGAAGTTGTGTTTGATGCACAGGTTAAACTTGACTCTGACACATATCATTATACTTTCTCATGAACGTGACTGTCTAACCTTGATGCGAAGTGCTTGATACACATAAGGCAGTTTTGCATAAAAAGTTTTAGAGGAAAACGCTAGTGAAAAGGATGTGGCGTCAATGAGCATACCTTAAAGTTGGATTTTATGATAGAGTATTTTTTGTCAACTGGCATTTCCATTATGCTGGCGACAGCAAACTGCTGTATATGATGGCAATTGACCTTTTTTAATGCCGTAAGCGAAAATCACCACCTACTTTTTGCAAAATAGACGGTTTTTAGACGATTGAGGTTAAGGAAAACTCCACAGAACTAGCTATTCAGAGCAGTCGGCCATCTGTAGATTGCAATTAAAATTGCTGGCATCGTTCATAAAGCCTTAAAACCTGCCTTGCGCCTATCGGTGCTTATGTAAACCTAATCACAGGCAGGCCACACCTATAACCTAAAACATTATGTGACCTTTGTTGCTAAAATCAGCTTAGAAAAGCGAGAATTGTTTGGTGTGCAACGGCAGATTTAAGAATTATATCATTTGTGGGTAAAATGCTCTCGTATCTTTTAACTTGAAGTTACTGGCAGTATGCATTCAGCGAAAAGCAATGCGTCGTTGTGTGAGCATAACGCCTCCAGAGCTTTGATTTGGCGGCAAACGGCTTTATCACTATTTTTCAATTAGTCTGTAACCTTGAATTATATGGTACCTCGAACTGTGCTATACAATCAGTCGAATCGGGCCAACGATATTACTTGCAAAATATAAATTAGAACTGCCCGGCTAAACTAAACACCCATAATATGAGAAAGCGACTTGCTTATTGGCGGCTCTGCAGCACGTGATATAATTGAGATGACAGCCGCGTTTTGTTTACCTTAAATATATTATTTCAACAATTTCAAATTGTTTTTATTATTCGGTTTATTGTGTACGTAGTTAGCTAACGGTTAGTACTCCTTATATGCTCAAAAATTTTGAAAGAACACTGGAGTATTTCCGCATTCACTGTTGGGACATAACGAGCAAGTTTTCTGGATTTTTGATATGAGTTTTCTACTTGTTTATCGATTTCGCTTGAGATACTGTGAAGTTAATTGTTGTTTTTCCCACCCAGCCGATATTATGCTGAAGACCAAAGGTGCAGCCTGAGGTTTCAGGTAGTAAATCAAAGTTTGTGCGGTTAGTCACAGTGTATAATCAAAAGAGACGAAAAAGAGTCAAGGAAGTTGGAATTTTCATCAGCGGCGACTCGTTGTCTGTAAGAATAAATAGCAGCTAACTTTCAATAAACTGACTATATCGTGAATGTTTTTTATCGAGATAAGCAGCTGCAGTTACTCTTCACTTAAAATTACGAAGCTTTTCAGGTCCATTCGACATTAATTTTTTAATTTACTCCGGATTTCCAGATGTGATGTTTGAGGTGATTCATGACTGTCAGTTCCGTTGCGATCCAGAACATTATTTTAGCCGAACTTTCGGAATGCTTTTTGATTTCATCGCATAGTTATGTAATGTATGAAGTAATTATTTTGTAACAAAGTTTTGTGACATTTGTTAAGTATCTCGGACCTCGCAGAGAAACAAGTTGACCTTTTGCCGGAAAGGTTGGCCCACTGCCTCAATCACCGGTTGTAAGAGCGAAATCCTTGTTCCATTCGGCAACACTGCGTGGTGGTCAGATTTGTGCACCTGCATGAAAGGTGGCTGCAACACCTGGTAATGCTTTCACACTCGATGAAGTTGGGTGAATCTCTTCGAACAGGACAGACGGCTTTATCATTGGTTGCATTGAAACAGAAAAAAAATGTCTTCAGTTTCGAGATCTTGAACCAGCTGCGAGAAGCTGTACAACAGATTTAGCTCTTGTTTTGAAAAATGTTTTCTACTTTAAAGTTTTTGTGAAAACTTCTACCGTATTTGTAGTAATTTTTGTAAAAGCGATGCATTTTGAAAGATGCATTTAGCAAACGAGGATTGTTTAGAAGGAATTTTGTCATATTTTATACAGTAGAATAATTAAAACTAAAAAATAACTACAAACCAAATGACTACATTCAATCTTCGTTAATACAGTAGTACCATTTACTGTGATCCCGTCCCTAACAAAGTTTACTTAAGAAAGACATGGTGGGATACAACTTTGATTGCTGTGTGACTTTGGAGAAAAACAGTTGCAAAAATATTACGCGTTAAATATAGCCATATCATGAGTATCAGTTTGTGCAAGTGGCGAAGTCGTTACAACACACAAAAGAAGCTAAATAAAAAATAAAAACATATTGGTGCTCTCACTCTAGCACTTATCGCGTCGTGGTCGTTTGGGGGTGAAATTGCACAAAATTTCCCCAAAGATCCGACGCTGGACGAAGGTTGGGGCAGCAAGCAGAGCAAAAAGTGTGACAGTTGACCTGAAAAAATTAAAAAATCACACAAACGTAAAATTGGAGGCAAGGTGTAAAATTACATAACTTTTACTTTTGGGACAAACCATTTTTCGCTTTTACCCCAAACTTTTCACGTGCTCGCTGGACATCAGAGGATGGGGGTCAGAAAGTTTTTTTCCAAAGGGGGGACACTCGGGGAGTTTTCCAAAATTTTTCTAGGGCTGGGCCAAAGGTGGTGAAATTTGGTAAAGAAAACAACTTTTTTTGTTGAAATTTTCAAAATCCAGCGGGGGCTTGGTCCCATTTCCTACGCCCATGCATGAGAGTGACAGCAACGTGAAAGTTGTGGGAAACTATTTACCAGTTCAGTGTTATTGACCTCGTATTTATCCTTGGGTATCAATCACCTTCTGCAAGTAACTATTTCCATAGCCAACTTTCCAATGCTACGGTTGAGATATCCTATTTCTGTTTGATTGTGCTGGTCAATGACAGGACTCAGGTCTGTCTCAAGAAAGCTAAGTGTTTAGAAAAAATTGTTAACTTGTTTATCGGTCCATCCACAGAACCACGATAAACACAACATTATTTCAAGGCGAAGTTGCCATTGAGGACTGGTCACGTAGCAGCACCACCAGACCAGTTGTGATGATCTGATAAAGTCAATCCTAGCAACCGCAATTACATATTTAAAATCGGTAGCTCCCGTTGGTAACGAGCAGTGAAACTCATCATCAAACTTCAGCAAGCAGGTTGCAAATCGTTCGCCGAAGATGTCAGAAGCTTGTCGCATCCGGTGCTTGCCATCGCCACCCACATAAACTCACCCAAAAAATCAGGCTGCGAGAGACGACATAAACGCATAAGCTCTATTTGCACCAACCATTCAACTTTCCGGATCATTTTGAGCTCTGACCAAACGAAAAACAATTTTATATGATTTCCTGAAACAGTAATAGTTTAAATGTTTGGGTTCTCTCTCCAGATTTGCCTTGCGTGGTAAAATGCGGTCGTTTATTTGAGCTTTGCATGACATGTTGATAACAGAAAACATTCACAAGCCCAGAAGCTTCAGAGCATGTTCATTCGAACTTACAACAATGAAAACAATCTCTTGTTTGGGCTAAGCAGCTATCATTGTGATAAATTCCACAAATATAAAAACTTACTAATTTTTCCCAATTAATGAGATTGCGTAAAAAACGGTTGCATTTGCTAAAACTTCAGGGCTTGACCAAAACTGCTAAAATCTCAATTTTTGTTTGGAGCAAAACCATTAAACAAATCAATCCACCGGCTTGGACTTCTTAAAAAATGCTTTTATCGTATTTATTCAAGTATAACGCGCACCCTTAATTTTTTGATTGAAAATTGGTATACATTTTTTTCACTTTTTCTCAGCTCAGACCAACATTTATGTTGCAACGTCGATGTCATCCTTTATGTTGCAACATTTTGTATTATTACATCATAGACCCTAAGCAGCGTTGAAACTGCAAACAGGGAAGTTTATCTACAGCGCATTGCATCCACAGATACCACGCGGAAAAACGCTAACACGTCGGTTTTGGGAAGCTGTGTACCTTTTGACAGAATCTCGAGTATACGCAAACAACTTGGGCCGCATTTTGCATCCAGGTCATGCATCGCGCAACTACTCATCGAATTCTAGAAAAGCGCACCCGCTTGCCGAAGCTACGCAACGTCGTGCAACACAGATACAGCGGGAGTGAAAATTAGGCGAGCTCCCATTTTGTAACGAAGGCTTAAAGTTCTTTTCTTTTTGACCAAATTTTTAGTCGCGCATTGCGAGTGCGCGGCCGGGTTTTTGCACCCCTGCGCTATGCTGAAACAGGCTGAAATAAACCGTACTTGCGCGTTCTCTTGCGTATGACTTGTTTGTTATGCGCATCTGAACTCATGTGCCCTCTGGCGTAAATTTGGCATAAAAATCTAAGACCTCGTTTATAACGCGCACCGAACTTTGCGTTGGTGTTTTTGGTATAAAATTTGCGCGTTATACTCGAATAAATACGGTAAGTATTTTAAAGACGAATTTGCTCAACTTTTGAGCTCAAATTTAGATTCATTTATCACGTCCGCTGAGCTTGCTGAAGTTAATAGCTGAGCGATAACACGATTACCGCACATTTAGTTGTACATTGCAACTATTTTCGTAGTCAACGACAAAAAGCGAATGCATGGAGATGAATGCTGGCAAATAATGTCGAAAACAATTCTGCAACCTACTGTTTGTACATCTTCAGAAAGTTGTTTTTTTCTGCGACTTACCGCAACTTTTACAGTAAAATGAAGAAACAGTCTTGCCTAGGACTTGTTTTTGTTCTTACTCAAACGGGCAAATATTGGGTTGTCTAATTCAATGCTATTTTATGGGGTATAAAGTACCAGGAGGTGTGTACCACACCATTCACTTGGTTTACAACTACGAAATGGTGTAGCAAGGTTGCAGATAAAACCAGAACAAGCTAAAGAAACTGAATTATGAATCTTGTGCTTAACTATAGATCATTGTTTCTTATCGCTGGCGGCGGGAATATTTTGGTGAATTAATATAAAATTCCAATGGCTCGTCGAGTAATTTTGAAGCAATGGAGTAAATCATAGTGGGTGGTAAGAATTTTTTGAAAATTAAAGTGGGGCAATGAAGTTTGGGAAGCAGTGATAGTAATTGCTGAGACAAACAAAGTTCTTGAAAAATTGCCCAAAGAGAGTACCACGGCATGAAAGGTTGAAGAACATACTGGCTTGATTAGCATTAAACCAAGCAATAGCAAAATGTTGGTAAGCATGCTTGCAACAAAATCAATAGTTCATTCATACCTTACTGTAGCTTTGAGCAAGGTTATCCTTATATAAAAGTTTGTTTTTGTGTAAAGTCAAACCACGGTGACCTCAGCGAGTTAGAGTGAAAAACAATACCTAATCAAGCAAACTCACCATTCCATGGAATTTCCCACTTTACATCGGCCTTCTTGTGAATCATTCCTATCGCATACTGAACGCAAAATCACAGCACCCGTTAATTATACTGTCAATGGAAAGGTGGCGTTTCATTGAAGCGTTCTAAAAACACTTTACTGTATAGCGCATATACTTGTCTGTTCTCACCTTGGAAAAAAATTTCGGCTTTATAGCACTCGTATCTGTCTTGTTGTGACTCACGCTATTCCCATTTTCGGTTACCGCCATTTTGGCCGGACAAACATGACGCAGTGCTATGATGGAGTTGGGATAAACAAACTGGTCATATGTTTGCGGCATTGTTTTCAAAATTCTGAGGAATGCTTCCACTTGAACAACGCAGTGAGATTTTATCATTCAGATGACGCAAAAAATTTTAAGTAGATACAAGATAAATCTGTAACGGACTTCGATTCGTTGAAGTAATCCAGTAAGTTTTTGGATGGCCAACTGTTCTATTATGGAGAAATCTGCCATTGCTTATTGTGCATACAGATGAATGCAAATTTTCAAAAATTTGAATTCAGTGTAAGCTTCTTCTTTATCGTATGAGCCAGCTTTTCAATCCACTGCTAAGCCGCACTGGATCTCGGGGCAGGTGTTGAGCAGCCGTTCGATTATCTCATCATCCAGAGCCGTCAGGCAATGCAGTTCAGGGGGAGGTCGATGGATTAGACATTGGAGGACAATATCGTCGAAAGTTTT
>Ga0210059_1008367_pt1 | contig 16354 bp, 9 predicted proteins | sample Ectturendosymbi2_FD_188042 | JGI IMG/M metagenome (GOLD analysis project Ga0210059, IMG submission 188042) | Ecteinascidia turbinata endosymbiont from Florida, USA - Sample 2 (SPAdes) (version 2) | ecosystem: Host-associated > Tunicates > Ascidians > Unclassified | place: Key West, Florida...
GAGAGATAGATTTATTTGGCGGTACTGAATTAATTGCCCTAGATATACTCGATAAAACAGAAAAAACGCCGGGGCACCGAAAAGACACAGAGGTTATCTAGTCAGGTGCCCCATAAATTACGTGAGGTTGATGTTTCCATGGTGAAGGTTGTGTCGACCACTAGACGTGCTGTCGCAGTCCGATGTATAGGTTGCGGGATTAATGGCAAATTGCAAAGACGTTACTCTTGTAATTACTTTTATTATTAAACAACCTTCATGTTTTAACACTATTATATTTTAGACCGGGATTTATGTTCGCCCCTCCAACTGTTGTTTGACAGCACATGTGGCCCTCCAAAAATGTTTGAAGACAACTGGTTTGGAGTATGGTTTGTTCAACATTGGTGCAAAACAATCGTTTATGTTTTCAACGTAGAAAATATCCAGTTTTTGACAACAGCTGTGCTCAGACGAATCTAAGCGGTTGAATATCAAACTGCGCTCTAAACCACGAAAGATTTTTAACTTACAATGGTGTACTGATCTGCTTCCCCTTGACCACCAGTTCGAAGTAAATACGAAGTGATAGTTTTGTTTTTCACTACATCGTATGGAGGCATCCACTGGATGGTCACCTTGGCAGTATGATCTTGGAAATTGTTTTCAATGCGAACGATCGACATGTTGACTGGAGGACCAGTGGATGTCCGGATATCTGCGTAATGCAAATGGCACATCCGTTTTGAAATTACTTGCCGTGTGCGGTTTACGATGTTGAAGTTTTTATGTGTTAGTTGTCGTAGGTACTTTTCCTTCCATGAGCAAGCCTTTGGACCATTACACTGCACAACTGCTTTAGTAGAAACTTACAAAGTTACAGTCACCGCAGACATGAGATTTCCTCTTGTTAGACTTTGATAAGCTATTTTTTCTCATGTAGTTATAAAGCAACATTTTCAGGAGGGTGTGGACTTGACGGGACTTTTCAACATACAACTGTTCTTCAAAAGAACCACTAATTCGGCTTTCGTACAAGGTGTTTTTATTTGAAAAAGGGTTAATTAAACTTCGGAGACTTACCGCTGATTCTCTGTCTAGAGTTGCAGTAATCATATGCGACAGCTTTTGGAATGCGCAGTGTCTCGATCAAGTGATGTCGACAAAACAAGTGGACTCCTTTGATGTTGCTCGCTGTGTTTTGTCCGACATTTGAAGGTATGCGCAGACCAGCATATGGGAAGATCGAGAAAGAGTAGTGCCGCCCGTACAAAATGCGAAACGTGCGGTTAAAAACATTCTGAAAAAATAAGCCTTTTGTGATGCCAGACGCCCCAGAATCGGTAGCCTGCGGAGGTCTGCACTTTGAGAGACCCGGAGATCAGAACGAGTTGCAAAATTTAAGTTTCCACATCGTTGCTTGTATAAGTTTTTCTGATCATTTTCATTTGAAACACTTGAAGTTCATCTTACTGATAAATGTGGAATTTGGCTTGGATCTTGGAAGTAACCGATTTAAATTTAATGAAGGAATGAACTAAGTAATGCAGTTCGCCGATTTTTTTCGTTTCATTCGACGGCTAGTGAAGGCAGATCGAAGCCCGAAAGTGCCATTAGCCGGTATCAGCTTGCAAGCGGGCACATGTGGAGACACGAAACGAAGCATTTTCAGTAAACAGAGAAAATAAAAGTATTTTCAACCAAGATATTGCCAGAGACAAATACAAGGCAAACCAAATAAAGTGAATCATAAGTGCTGAAAAAGCAAAAAATTTAGCAAAATCTTGCTTGTTAACTCAAAAATACATACGGGAAAGACCCATGGTCATGGGCAACCAAACCAAACAAATCGATCAGCTCTGTTGAACCACATGTTTGAAGCAGAACAAAAGCAAGAATGTCTTCAACTAATAATTTGTAAATATCGGACATTAGGCGCTGGCGGGGCTCGTCAATTGAGCGACGTTCGAAAAAGGTATCTTTTACAGTTATTATTCCGCCACAGGAACAAACACAGGTGTAACTACCATCAGATTCATGAGAGACAACTCAAATTACCAAAAATGCTAAGAGCACGACTTTCTGTACAACACAATTGTCGTTATGTTATAAATTTTTATTGCCTATAGTCATTAATTTTTTACTTTATCTGTTGCGATTGTTCGCTCTCAATCTGTTTACGTCACCGCAACCGAGAAGCTTAGCTTGATTTTATGGCACCCAAGCCATGATGAAATGTATTTTATGAAGAATAAGTTGAAAACGAACACAAAGCTGTGTTTAAATCTAATGGAGCGGGAAAATGTTTTTTTAAAGGCAATTAACAATTAAAAAAGCTTCGTAAAAATTCTCATTGGGTACCCAATGTTGTTTTGCTGAAATATTTTCCAACGTCGAGAATGACCGTTGCATATTTTGACCAAATGCCGTTTAAAAACGTAAAAAAATTCACTGCATACTACAATAAGTTAGTTACGCTTTGTGTAAGTTCAACTAAAACATACATAGAATAGCGCTCGTGCAAATTAACGTGAGGAGATGAACGTTAACATCCACAGAAAATGAGGAATGTTTTAAGCATCGCTGAACTTCTGCAACGGAATAAGAGTTCTCTTTAGAGCTTCGGAAGAAAAGTTGCAATCATTAATTCAAAAGGATCAAAAAACGTACTCGTGGCAAAACTGTGTGATCCGACGTCAGGATGGCACACAGATCAGGGCCAATAATGCATGCCGGACCCAATTCATCGGAGCAGGGTATTTTACAGTCGACGTAAGTGCCGTTTAAATCCGTTACGTGAAGTGTTTTGTTCCGATGTTGTGCACATCTGAAATAATAAGAAAAGTATACAGATACATCAACGAATCCTCAAAAACTTTTGAAAGCTTTGCTCACCCTCAAAAATCGAAAACAATCATTTTTCGACTGTTACTGTGGTAAGTCACATCCAACACTTTTTGCAACCAGAAATGAAAGATGTGCAAGAGATTGCGTTAAGTCAGACGTTCCCAATCAACGATACATGTACCCCTGCTGGCAGCACTTTAAAAATTATTTCGCCCTTGTGGTGAAAAAGGCGTCTGATAAATCCTTCGAAATTCGAATCCTAGATGTCAGCTTGCGACATTTGCCATTTTGGCCATCTGAAGGGGTACATTTTAGTTAGCAGTAGAAGGGGAAAAATATGTATATTATTTATTTCCAAATATTTATACATATATCAGTGTATATTATTTTCAAAATTCATTATATGCTTATTGTTAAATAAATTGACTTTGAGACATAAAAGCGGAGTCTACCTTTATAATTCTAAATATCTAAAAATTCTGTTAAAATTTCAGTGGATTTTTGATATTTTTCTCAGCCTTTTTGTAATAAGAAATTTTAGGCGCACATGCTCATCTATCAAACTGCTGGAGTACATGGTCAGAGACAGGTCAAGAACCCCTGCGTTAAATCAATGGTTTGGAAGGTTTGGAGATCAGTCTACAGTTCAGCGCTCCTAGGACGTGAGGGTTAATCCAAGCCGTAATAGAAAGAAGCTTTTTTTGTGGCCAATTGTCATCAGTGAAATATCATCAAAGCCAGCTCGTTGACGTCCCCTGTGACTTTTCATTTCCCATCTTTCGTTTGAACCAGAGCGTAACCAACACTGATGTTTAAACTATTATTAAAATAAAAAAACTTTATACTTTAAGCACCACGAAAAGCAATAATATATACAGTACTTTTAAGCAACTTTTCAGCAAAATAAAGCAATTCGACCAACAACAATGTTTACATACGTTTGAATGCTATGTCCCAACCCTTCATCACCTCTTTCGTTACGAATCCATGTATTTGGTCCTCTCTTATGCAAAGTACCGTTCGAATTTCCTGTGAAGTTCAGTAAAAACTCATTACCCTGTATGTGTCAACACAGTTTCAATTCGTTCAGATTAAGTTCACTTTTCACTAATTATTTGTACTTATATTTCAAAGTTATGTTGGCAACTCGCAAAAATTTTGACTGGCTACGCCACTGAGAGCCCATGCTTTTATTTCCCCTTGTAGAAAGTCAGAGTTCTTGATATATTCTCATTTCCCTAGGTTTTTACGCGCCTTCTTGTGAAACCATCTGCCACTTTCTTTGGTTGTCTTGCGTGAATTAACACCGCAAGCTTTTACATTCAGGTTAGAAAGCCTGGCTATTTCTCTCATCATGAGACATGTCAAAATAGCAAAACTAATCAAAGAAAATGTACCCATGGAGAATTCTTATGTTTTTTGACATATATATGACAATTATGAACTTTAGCACTATGCCGAGAGAAATTCTTTACCAATCTGCAGTAGCAACTAACTAGTTTGTTTTATTTGCACCACTCCTTGAAGAGCTAAACCAACTAACAGACAAGCTGATATTTAGCATTTTACAATATTACGCAGGACAATGAAAGCAGCATCCGTATTTAGCAAAGGTTAGTGAAAGCTGAAGATGCGTTACAAAGTTAATGACCTGCTTTTCATAATTATGAAAATCTAATGAGGATTGCATTTGTAAAGCGCGTCTTTGTCCGCATCAGCAAGGGCGGTTGTTATAAGATTTGAAAGCCCGCTTGGCATTTCCAAGTGAATTGTCTTTGGACAGATGTCGTGTTAATAAGGCAAACTGACATAATTGCAACAGCTGGCATCTAGTTTGGCACCATTCCAACTTTTGTGCTTTAACCTAGTGTAGTCCACAAGCAGTTAAAAGTGTATTAAATGTGAAAAGGTGTAATTATGTAAATGCCCGAGCGATAATCGAGAACTGAAGATTCGCATTCGGTATAACAATGCAGCACAAATATGTTCGGTGCGCCGTTAAGAGACACAAAATATAAATGTTTTCGGCATCTTGTAGTGGAATCACCCGAGGGTATGAGCCTTTCAGAAAGACAACGTAAGCTGCTTGTTGTATCACCAAGCCAATAATAGGTACTTTCCGTGGATTACCGGGAGAAAAACGTTACAAAAAGAAACTTTGCCTTAAAGGAAAAAGTTTAAGGAATAGACTGCTATATACAGTATGTAGAAAGATGTTTTTGAACTGTGTTGCAGTATCATTGAAAATAGTAGGAAGTGTGGAATTTAAGCAAGTAGACATATTTTCCCTTAAGCTACTTCACCTCCTGGTATATTGTCCCTCCACGGCTTTACCACACTTCTCTTCACTTGATTCGATTTCGAATAATCGTCTGTATCGATGAACTTGTATATGAAACCGTCGTATGACTTGCCTGCACCGAAAAGTCTTTCGTAAAATTATGGAAATAAATTTCTCGCACGAGTGAAACGTGGTTATCAACCGTAAGGTTACTTGTTAACTAATTTATCAAAAACTTTCTGAACTTAAATGCAGCCTTTCAGCCATTAAGTGCGTTGAAAAAGAACACATTGCAGCAATGCCAGTGAAACTAAATGCACATGCTGGGCCTAAATACCATGCAGAATTTGCGGTTTGTCAATAAATATATCAAACAATATGTTGCAGTTCTTAGGCCTAAATCCATTCGCCGTCATTGAAATTATACCTGCCTGGGTATGTTGCCGGGCCCGATAGGAAACTATCCTGATGCGTCCCAGGCTCCCATCCAGCTTACACCCAGGACTACACAACCACTGAATCATAAAAAGTATTCAAAAAAAGACTTTCGTGCCTGAGCGTACCGCGAATGGGAAGAAGAGTCGGCTTTGTTCTGTAGCTATGCCTCGTATGCTATTTCTTTGCTTGAATGGCATCTTCCCCCCTTTGGTTCCACCACGGGGTTACTTTTTTGCCACTATCTGCTACACCAGTCGTTTCCGTCTGCAAACCGGAGCAGAAGGTGAAGCTACCGCCGCCACTCCACCTCCGCGTCCACTGTGCAATCCAGAAGTTCAGGTAAGAAGGACCATACGCTCTTTGCACAGTCTTGTTTACATCTTTGTCCGTCAGGGCTTCTCACTTTACTCCGCAGGATCTCCTGGTTCCGAACATTTGTTTAACCCTGGCGGTTTTTCCAGATGCAAGTTGCATACCAGGAGGGGTGATCAGTTGACAGTTCTGCACCCCATTTGACAAGAACGTCCAACACTGAACGGAACAAGTCAGCTGAAAGTATGCAGAAATCAGTGAGTGACCTTTGACCCAAAGAAACTCTGCATCAGTTGTACTTGTGCAAACCACTGGGTCGGAAGAAAGTGTTCATGATGCACAGTGCATTGTTACAGCACAGTTGCAGCAGGAGATTTCGGTTATCATCAACGTCAGCATCACCATGTCGGCGTCCACACCCCTCCACACGCTGGCATCGTTGCCAACGTGTGCATCGAAGTCACCTAAAACGATAGTGGATCTGTTATAGCTTTAACCCTTCGCAGGGCATCACTACTTTTTTCCAAGAATTCCGGGTACAGTGCACGTGAGTTTGAGCCTTATACCTGTATCAGACACAGGCAGCGGCCCAACAACTTCACCCTCAACATGAACGCTCTTCCTCCTAGTGAGATCCATTCATGAACAGAGTTTACCAGCTGAGAGCTTACAAGTATACCTACTCCAGCCTGGGCAAACTTTGCTGGCTCAAGGCCGGAGTAGAAGAGTTTCCACCCATTATCCAGCTAAACAGTGTTAAAACCACTAGGCTTAGTCGAAGAGATGCCAACAATATCCAGGAAACATCGTTTGGCTTCCTCGGCCAGTTCGTGCCCTTATCCTGTGAGTGAAGTGACATTCCAGTTTCCAGCTAGCTGATAGCAGTATTACCATTTATACGCGGCTTCAAGTCTCCCAAAGGAGAAGTACTCTGTGCTTTCCCCATTCGCCTTCCCAGATGCGTAGCGGGCGGAACTTTCAGTTGTGGATAGCTGGTGGGTAGACTTGTTGGGCCTCCAGTTGTGGATAGGTGGATAGCTGATGGGGAGACTTATGGGTGTAACGATTGACATTTTTTGTGATGTGTACTTTTGTTTGGCAGTGGGTCAATCAGTTTTGGTTCTTGTAGAGTGCCGCACGTTCTTTGCTTCAGGATGCACATTGATTGTTTTTTTTCCTTATACACGTGTTCCTTCTTTCGCCTCTCCAGTCTGTTGCTGAAGTGAATGGCGATAAGGTGCTTTCGTTTGTTTTTCGTACGTTTGCATTTGTCTGAACTAATTCGCCCTAAAACTACTACCTCTATGGTGCGTGCTGAACGATGATTTAGGATTTATCCAACAGGACTATTGCGAATTTTTTGAACGGGTCCCTCTGCCTATACAGCCCGAGCGCAGTCCTCAGTGACGCGTGCGACGACCGATGCGCGTTGGGCTTGTACTCATGTTATTGATCATCAACTGTGTTAGGACAACTATCTTGAAATATTACATTTCCATTGCAAAATATAACTTGCAGCACTGACGCTACAAAAACAACACATGAATGGGCTATAAGTCCAGCAAAAGGTTGGGGCCTGGTTTATAAACCACTGAACGTATTTTGCACGTTGGACCTTCGCTGCGGTAAGGTTTTACTTTGAATCTGGAATTTCACAATTTCATCTTCTGTGGTTTCTAACTGTGAATTGCCAGTAAACTATACTGCTCGTCTTTAAGTCTTGCCTGCTTGGAATATTATGCAGTGATGGTTTCGGCCGCTGTATAAACGGTTGTGGAAAAACGAAGACCTTCTGCAAGCAACCCAAACATAAAATCATAAACAAAGTTTACGGCATGCCTGCTTTGAAAAAAGCGCTGTTCCATTTCATAAATTTTTAGGACATAACAGTGAAGTTTCAATCAGTCAGTCAGAAAATCCTCTGTTTCCCAGTGCGTTGTAAGGGTTAACTACTTGCAACTGGGCAGCCCAGATGAGAATCTTTCGTATGGTTCACGCTGTATTGTGCATTTGGAATGAAGCTGTGTTAAGATTGTTGAGGTGCACCGATACTGCTGAGTTCATTGGTTTCATTGGGATGTTACATATAGTCATTGCTGAGAGACAAAACGCAAATATTGCCATGAACAAACAAGTTCTTTGAATAAGTTTTCGAGATTTTTTTCCGAAAGTGAATTGCAATATTATCTTGTAGTATTTCACCAATCAAGCATAACAGATCATCTGTTTGTGGAAGAGTTTCCGATAAGATTTTATGGTTTCCAAAAATCTGAACTAAAGTTTTGCAACTTTTGTTTAGAAAGTTCAAATTCTTGAAGATCTTTCTCAGGGAAATTTAAACCCCAAAGACATTGACCAACAAAAAATTTCTGAAAGACTCTGGCACAAAGGTTTGCACCTCGGTGATTCAATAAAGCACTGCTTGTGTTGCTAGCAGCTGTTATTCGAGAAACTCTGTGTGAAAGTTGCACCTACTTGAATATGTTTTGGACTTGATCGCTGAAAATTGCATTTTGCAGTTTTCCACGGTATACATCAAATCATGCGGAGCGTTTGTTGATTAAAACGTGATGATCGTATCTGGTTTATAATAGTTTCACTGGCATGATAATATCATTTGAAGTTGCAGCTTCTGTTTAAATCAACCCAGCAACAAATATTTAGGACTACTTTTTCAACGGCATCGTTACAAGCATGCCAAAACGCATGTTCTCAAGTGAACCACAAGTTGTCTACTGACCGTCCGGGTTATACTTCACATGTTTATGCAATGGATTAGCCAGCATTTTTGCGTGATCCATTTTGTTATCCTGCGAAATGTTTGATATGTCTTCGATATTTGAGCAGTCGTATCAGAATTGAAATCAAGCAATTATTTTGTTTTGTTTATATGTATTCGACCCAAAACTTAAAAGTAATTGCTTAGTCAGCAGTTTCAGTAATTAGACCTACTTGGTTTACCCATCGCAACACAAATTGAGGTTCAACGAATCACTATAATGTTTCAAAGGTTACTTCACAGCTGCAAACTCTTTTTGTACAAAAACAAAACATAGTTTGAATTAACTGGCACGCAAGCTCATTTGTGCGCAGAAGCTACAACGTCTGATCAATACAACATTAAGCTCCTATTTAAAATATGTTTTCTTTTCAAGGGCGACGAAGTCTATTCAATCTGCACAGTTTTTAATAGGAAATCGATTTTACGCACACGCATTCTCAGTCCTGTAGTAGCTACATAAAAATAGATATGTGCCAGTCTGAATCATCGCAAAGACATGAAACCAGAGTCCAGTGAAGTGGACTGATTCCTCAAAAGCTTGCAGCAAACCTAGAACTTTTAATTCAGTTCACCTTTTAAAGGAAAATTGTATTTTATAGGTGTACCCTAAATAATTTTGTGAAGAAATAACTTTTTTGTTGGGTAGACGTATTTCTCACATATATTGCAATATAAAGGAGTGTTTATAACAAAGAGCCAAAGTAGAGCAGATAATACTTTGGTTAACGTTGTGTAGGTGTGAGACTCAATCGGGAGCAATTTGCGTGGGGCCGCATAGTTCCAACCAGGTGCACAGTCCGATCTGGATTAGAGATTTTAGAAAAAAGAGCTATTTAAATGTTATGAAATTTACGGTTTCCTTTGTGTCAAGTAATGGTAAACAAGGGGTGCACCAGTTGAGATGGACAGTCGTTGAAAGGTTGCGATGGTTACGGTAATTGGAAAGAAAGTTTCTGTTCTAAATCGCCGGATATGCCACTTGAATTCCTTTTATTCAAACTTGAAACAAATTGCTAAGTCTTTTGAGCTTGTTAATTCACCTGAATGTTTTACCTGTCGTAATTGTGGCAACACTCTTTTGACTTGCCGTTTCCTTATTTCAACAGAATACTAAATGTCGACTGTGAAACGTCAAAATCACACAGTGTTGCTAGTTTGCCGGTCCGTAATTGTCGAAAACCTTCAAGCAGTTGTCATCCATGCGAGCAACACTGCCGGCATAACTTCAACAAAATACGCGGTTTTACCTGTAGCTTGTGTTTGCTACTAGACAATGTAAGGTAACCAAATAATCTTAGTTAAACACTGCTAAAAACCATGTAATCCACACCTCTTCAACGATTATTTCAATGTTTTCTCAACTGCTTGTTGTCTCGAATGCATAAAAAATGATGTATATTGTTTGCTCCTGGGATAGATCTTCAAAGGGTAAAAGTCTCCGATGGAAATCATGAAATTCATTACAAACCTATCACTTTTACCTGCTTCGACTGAGACATCCCAGCTGTACGTCACCTCTAGTTCATGTTCGGACAGATCATGTTTATCAGGCGGAGTAAAGTAAACTGTATCCGTTAGATTGAAGATTGTGACTCCTGCGAGAAAAAAGTGGAGATCAGGAAAACGCCATGTCAAATTCGCTTATTTTGAGTAGAATTTGCTTCCTTTCGTGTTCTTGAAAATAATCGTTTTTGATCAGAAATGCACGAAGTGGACTTCGGCACATTTTGCGGACTGACAAGTAGATTAAAATATATGTTGCAGTGCTACTCCATTCATGGCGTTAATTCAAGATATAATTCGATATTTTTCACAGTTTATTGGTCACTACCTGAAGTTTTTTTTTCTGAAGAAAGTTTCTCATTTTTACCGGCATACAGGTGGGCAATCCATTAATAATTAAAAGCTATGCAAAATTTTGGTTTTCTAATTGGATATATTTCCACATTATGGAGGAAAATTTTCACAACTCTCCAGTAGCACTCAAGTAGATTCCCTCTTTCGATTGTATTCAGATCTACAACAAAATCTTCAATACACTTGAATGTGAAGTCAGAACAACGGAACGTTAAATGGTTCGGTGTTGTAGACTATCAGTGAACAAGAGCGTTGAGCTTTCGAAAACAGTGACCAATTGCGGTGATGTAGGTTTGCAGGCTATCGTGTCAGCTGCTAGTCTGCGCACAAACAAGTACATTGCATTGAATCATAGAAGAGAATATTGCTTGAAATCACGCAATAAGAATGCACAAAACATTGAAGTACTAATGCATCCACTATAAACTTAAATTTTAATCCCAGAAAATAACTTTAGACCCACAAATAATTTTTCAAAGCTTTTAGTTTTTTTTTGAAACTTTGCATAACAGAACCTCTCAAAAAGTAGTACGAGTAGGTCAACACTTTTGATTGCGAAACTAAAAATCGTATGAATCTTCTGGAGACAGAGTATAGTGAAAAGTCTTGTACACTCTTTTAGCTGCATTTGTACAAGTTGAGTTAATTTCACGGTTCACCTGTCAATCTTGCAATTGACCAGTGGTTCTTAAACTTTTTTCCTTATTACCCACTTCTGGTTGAGAATGAATCGTCATTTCTCACAACCTAAGTTAAATTCAACCACCTGCACTAGTTCTGACGCTCTCGAAAGAAAATACGGTATTCAAGAAATAGAGCTTTTCAATGCAAAAAGGCATGAAACACAAAAATTTATACAACCAATTCAATGGGACTTTTACGCTTGCTTTTTGGTAACGATCGGTGCAATTTCAGGTTTTATTTTTGAGACTGCATATGGTAAATTTGACTCCAGATCCAACAATTTGTTCCTAGCTTTTGCATTGACTGCAACAAGGCTTGAAAAAGTTGATTCATTATCATTTTACCTGCCAGTATTAGTGCACCCGTAATACTGGCCTTGTGGAATGCCTGTAGCGCAGTATGCTTACACTACAAATGCATGACATATCAATGCTACTCGTTTTTGTCTGCGCAGGCTGAGTTCACAGCTGCTTACTGAATTTCGCAGACCAGCTTAGAATATTCAATTTGATGCTTGAACATACTTCAGCAGTTTTTGTTGAAGATAGCCAGAAGTGTTTGTTTAGTCATGCTGCAATATCAAAATTTGAAGCATGATTCTAAGAAAAAATTGGAACAGCTGACCCACCTTAATCTTGAGGTGAGGACAAACTACCCACCTACAACCCTTATCATTCCCACTAGTCAATAATTCCCCACAAGTTAAGAACCACTGCACTAAACAGAAAACTTTAAGAAGTTAACTTTGGAAGTACACCATGCTTTTCTTAGATTATAGCTGAAATAGTTTAAGATAAGACGTCACAAAACGTAACTACATTAGTAGATACATTAAACATCAAAAGGTACACGTTTGTCACAAATAAATTTTCCATGATCAGCTTTCAAAACTGGAAAAAACGTGTCTATCACCAACAGTGTGTACATCTGTAACATGTTGTCTTTTACCGCTGCTCTGAACAATACGCAGAGTTCCAGTTGTATCATTGGCAGAGGTGGATGACTTTAATTCAAAAAGCGTTATATGGCTGCTATTCAAGGTGTTTTCCTACTTTTTAATGCAGTTATATTGGCTGTGCGTGCTTTGAGCGCAGAGCTCAAGTTCGATTTTTGACATGCCATTTGTACACTATCAGTTCGCAGGTTACATGTAATTGGTAGTGTTCTGCTTTAAGGCGAATAACAATAGCTAGCATTTACATTTCCCACATCATAAAATTCTGCTGAACTTAGGTTTGTAAATTAACATCTTGTGGGCACGAACATATAGTTCTGAGCTTGAATAACCGACGCTAATCACCTAGATTCTAGAAAGTTCCGGAACAGCCAAGTCTGTTGCTTATGAATCACAAATTTTCCAGTGCCGGTATTTCGAAACAAATGGAAACCAGCGTAGATGGCTACACATTTCTCGTTTTATTTCAAGGGTACCAGGTTACATGTGCAATACCCTGTTTGTAAAACTCTTGTATATTAAAAAAAAATTATTAACTACTTCTGACGAACACCAGCTGTTACAAATACGTCATTGTTCCGCCTGTTTTAGCCGGCATATATGAGTGTATTAGTTCCTAACTTCGTAGAAATACACTAAAGTAAATCTACAGCAGCGCTCTTCAACCGGTGTGCACGGTGCATCCTAGGGTGCACCAAAATATGCGTAGAGTGTACCACTAAGAAAGGGTTCACACAGGTGCATCACAAGCTTGTCACACTAAACAGATAATTTTTACAAAAACTTTATGTTAGCAAAAATGAGCCATTAACCAACCAATAACTTTCAGGATTTAACCGAGACTTTGCAGATTCTGAAGTATGGTGCATAAGCATCACACCATATCAAGCTAATTGTTTTATCTAGATGATTATTTGTGATTCATAAGCAACAGACTATGAGCCATTGTCAATTGAATTATGTAGCTGAGTTACTGAATAAGGGTACTTGCTTATTTAGACCCGGGTACCAGTCAACCAGTGGCGTACGGTGGTCGTTTTGGTAGGGTGTTCACCAGGCTAGCAACCAGCCCAAAACTGTGAAGGTTCACCAGCCGTGGGGGTTGTCGCCTATAGGCCTACCACAGGCCATTCGAACACTTGAACAGATTGGCAGTTGATCATAATCATCAAACCACGTACGCTAGAACGTCGACAGCATGGGACACAAACAAGAATTGATTAATTTCATTTCTCGTGACAAAATCTTTTCAACTGAACTCACTGATAAGAAATAAGTAGCATTTCGACATAGAGTCATTAAAATAATTTACTGGCTTACGTGTAACACTGTCTATGGAAAGAAATCCTTTCTCATCAAAGAATCAGACACTAAGATCTTAGGGAGTATATATTTCGCCTAGAATCATGCATAGTATAAATAGAATAAAAAGAAAACCTACAAACAGTAAAGTTACCAATTAAGAAAAATTAATTCAAAAATTGCCACCCCAGCTGCCCACTTACATTGGAAAGGAAAAGGTCACAGTAGGAACAACCAAGCAAAGCAAACTACCAAGTGTAAAGTGACGTAACAAACAAATAACAGTTCAGTGGGACACAGGATGGGTAAGTGGTGTAGGGTGTAGGCCAGGGGTGGGCAACCCCTGGCACGCGTGCCGAACTTGGCACGCGAGCACTTCTATAAACGAGATCCTACCCCCTTCAAATGAAAAAGTTAATAACTTGCAAGTCGCAGTATTATGTGATGAAACTCGGTGTCCGTTTCTTCATTTTCGTTTGTTAACAATCCGTTATTTAATTTAAGCCTTATGTGCTTTTGACTGTTTGGGTAAGATTGTATAATTTGTTCAAGGCTCTTCACATACACCATTAAGGATGTCAAGTAGTATGTTCTCACAAATTTTGGTTGGCGCGCGGAAGAATTTTGTCATTGATTTAGTTGATTTCGGCACGCAAGCCGAAAAAGGTTGCCCGCCCCTGGTGTAGGCTAACGTGCTTGCAAGAATTTATTGACACAACCATGCGGTGGGTCTATGGATGGTCGCGACTGGTCACGGGTCATAAAGAAGCCGAAGCAGCTTCTTCAATTCCAGGTGTTCACTGAACACCTTGAACACCTGGAATATCCGCCACTGCCCGGTACTCACAGACAAGGGCGCAATTACGTGGGGGACACGGGGAAGTGTCAGTAAATAAGGTGGATGAGTTCGTCAAAACATCTGTAAGGGTTCACCGTAACGAAAAAGGTTGAAGAGCACTGATCTAGAGGCCGATCCACACCTGGGATACAGGGGACCAGGGACCGAGTTTAAGGGGGATGGGGGACATGTCCCCCCAACTTTTGCTCAGGGGTGACACAATATCTTTTGTACCCCCCAATTTTTGTGATGAAATGTGTACAAAAAATGGAATGTAGTTGTACACATTTCATGGTTACATTACTGTAGGAAACCCCCAGCATAAAGCCAGGGAACAAATAAGAAAAATGGACATTATCACTGGATTATCTATAAACACAGTGTACAGATTTACTATGTAAACTGAATTATCATGATTGTTGATAATTGTGTTGGTTGATTTGAATTAACCGAATCGGTGTGTACATAAACGTCGCTAAATCATGTGACTGATTTGTGTCATATTCTTGTGAGTCGAATTCCTGCTCTGGTCTGTAGCCTGCAATATACTGAACAAGGTTGCCACTGCTAATATTCACCAAAAGATCTTGTGGTTTGTTTTTGTTTTAATTTATGTGGTTTAGTGGTTCTATTTCGGAACTGGCCAAATTTGAATTCATTATCACAATTTTTGAGCAAAATTATGTCTATGTAAACTCAACTCTCAGAATTAATGTGTTGTCATATTAAATGCAGTGCTAGACATAGCATCATCAGGCTTGTCCATGGGAATGTCATTCCTATGGGAATCCCATGGGAAACGTACCATGGGATGGGACAGCACACATTTGTATTTCCCATGAGACTCAGAAACAGAATGAGAGTGTCAGAATGTTACTGAATTGTCATACTCAGGCTATACTTCTGAATTCTAAAGTCAATAAATTTTGTCATTTTGCATGTCTCTTTGTACATGTAGTCCTATTTAGTAGATACTAAACCTAAACTTTCATAAATTTAATAATTTTAATTGAATTGTATTCCATATTAATATTATAATAATGTAATGGGAATCCCATGGGATAGGACAGGCATAAATTGCTATGGGATGGGACAGATAAGCATTTCCTATGGAGAACCCTGAGCATCATTATACAGTACCAGTTGCTATACCACCACCATGGGCGTAGGCAGGGATACGCCGCTCCTATAGTTAAGACTAGGGATTTCTGAAAATTGCCTCTATGGGGGCACTTGAGCCATGGTTCCCAAATATATCGGAAAAATTTGCCTCCCATTTTATCTATTTTACAAAAAGTTGAGTGAACATGGTGACGTCATGGAAACGCAAAAATAAAGTTATTTCCCCTTCAAACTTTTCTAGCAAACTCAGTCCCTGAAGGGACATTCGTCAAAGGATTCGCCAGATTGTCGATAATAACATTCGTATTTCGCACCGCATGATGTATAATAGATCGTGAGATAGCAAGGAATCACGAGCAGCTTTTAAGGATCCAATGCCTGTTTTTGGGAAATCTAATGCGTCCCATAAACCAACCACGGCGTAGGTAAGCAAAAATAGTTTGCACGGGAAGAGCTTTATTTTTGGTAATTCAAGCTGCAATGCCCTTGTTAGTCCATATTTTCAAGATTATTGCAATTGACAAGCTCTATTGTCATGCTAAAAGTGATAGCAAAAGTAATGATTTGGAGAGTCGGCAAAAACTTTTTTGGAAGATCTGCCTGTTTTACCAAAGCTGATTTGTACGCACTTTATATGATGGTACCGAACACGACCTCAATCTGCTACCTCGTGACAGCACAGAACACCCTTGCAGCACATCAATTTTTGCAAGTACAGTACATCTCAGTAGCTATACTTTTGCATTGAAATTGCTTGCTGAAAGCAATGCTTTGAAAAATCGTCAGCATTGTTTTCATCATTTCCGGGGAGTCGTCAGCCTGTTGATGCAAAACCAAACAAAACATACGTTGTCAGTCGAACCCACTGATACATGTAAATTTAACCTTAAATTGAAAAAATCGGTGTATAGCCAGCCAGGGGCGGAGCCAGACATTTTCTTTTGGGGGGGCCACTGG
>Ga0210059_1008368_pt1 | contig 16354 bp, 14 predicted proteins | sample Ectturendosymbi2_FD_188042 | JGI IMG/M metagenome (GOLD analysis project Ga0210059, IMG submission 188042) | Ecteinascidia turbinata endosymbiont from Florida, USA - Sample 2 (SPAdes) (version 2) | ecosystem: Host-associated > Tunicates > Ascidians > Unclassified | place: Key West, Florida...
TGGTGGGGGTCTCCCACCACTTAAAATGTCTGGCATTGGTTATTTGTGGTTGCTGGGATTATGCTGGACATATTGCAACACGTTTCCAGTGGTTACCTTTCCAGCTGATCTAGCTCAATTTTGAGGTTCTGTTAGGCTCCCCCATGACCACACCCACCAGGTATGACACAACAGACCACCAGTTCCTTGTGCAGGAAGCCATACCAGATGATGTGATGCCATTAGAAATTGATTACCTTTCCAGCTAACTTGGACCTTTTGGGTTCCCGGTCTACTTTGGCATACAGATGGAGACTAGCTCGAAATAAAAATATCCGGGATTTTGCAACCTCCCAAATTGTTAATTAACTCTTTGGCATCTGCTAGGTTTCAGGGATTTTCGAAAAAAAAATGCCTAAACGCACTTAGCTTTGCGTGGGAATTTCTCTGGTCCGGTATGCTCTACAGACCCAGTAAAAGTCTCAAAAGACGCGGCAAGTCTTTTAGTCTGCACTCGAAAAAAATTTTTGCTTGAGAGTTGCGGTCTTTTTGTGAGTGACGTCATAAGTGGAGGACTTTTAGGCCACCTTGGCCCACTTTTCCTGGCCCTGGGCGTCAACCGTTAGGTGGTAGTATTTTGCTGAAGGTTTTACTGGAAACTAGGCTACAATCCGAGTCTTTTGATACTTTGGATGACCTGCTTGGGTTTTGGGTTCAAAAGTTATGATCTAAGTTAGTAAAAATATTTGACTAACTAATTAGTTAATTTGTTTATTTTAGATCATAACTTTTGAACCAGGAATGCTGGAAAGTCAATCAAAGGCTCAAAAGACTCGGATTCGAGCCTAGTTTCCAATGAAAACTTCAGTGAAACACTTTGGCCTAGCGGTTGGGCCTTAAGTCATGCAACATGAGCCAAAATGACCCTAAAACTACTTCACTTATGATGCAGTCACAAAAAATCCGCACCCCTCAACGAAACAATTTTTTTTGGAGTGCGTTATACTACACTGGCTGATCCGTTTCAGTCCTTGAACAGCTCTCTAGCGCAATCGGCGGAGGAGCTAGGGCGTTGGTAAGGGAACCGAAAACTGCTGTTTTTTCGGCCGAAATCGAAGTATGAATATATCGCAGGCTGGCTCTCAAAGTGTTACGGTGGCCTGGAATGGCAAAAGAGAAAGTTGGTATCCCCAACTCAGCAACCACTCACAATCGGATAAAATGTGACGAGACAAATAGTGACGTGGTTGCATGCAACTGTTCGTATTACCGCACCTCAGCGAAGCACATCTGTCTTCCACCTCAACTGCAAGCAAAAGACCATTGGTTTGAAACACTTTCCTGATCACACCATACGTCAAATCATGTGATAAATGCATTTTTCTTCTTTCTAAAGAAATGTACGAGCTAGCTCATACTTTACAGAGAATAGCATAGGACCCGGCTTCCTACGGTTGGTGTCTTAAAGTGAATTACAATTATATTGTTCACTGGCTCACATCATATGCGTGCGCCACTTCTTTTACAAAAAGCGAAGCTGCAAATGAGGTACTAGCCGAACAAAATGCTTCTCAGGAATAGAAAGAGGTGACAAATTGATGAATTAGACAACGGAAATGTACACAAAAGATGAGAATTCTTCTCGGACTTATGAAAAAGTAACGATTAACGAATTAAACCATGACAAATTAGACAAATTCTGCTGTACATGTATTTAAGAGGTGTGCAATTTACCAATTTTTGTTTGTAAATACAGGGTGTCCATAAAGTCCTGCACACATTTCAAAATGTAATTGCGAAGTAACTAAAGTAGATAAAATCATACAGTTTTTTGCAAAGTGAAGTTTGTTTAAAGTTTGAAATTAAACAATTTGGAGTAGTTTAAGTAATAGCCATATTTCAAGAATTTGCTTTTTCATGCTATTGATAGACTTCAACATGTGCTCCATTTGTCGCTCTCAATATGTCAAGGCGATACTCAATTTCGCGCCAAGTGTTCTTCGGGTTTCCATAAATTTTTTAAACCATCTCTTGATGCTGTTAGTGTGAGGAGGGTCTTCTCCAAAATCACTTCTAAATTTACGTTTTGCTGCAGTTGGTGATTTCAATTGATGGTACCAAAGAACACATTGTGCTTTTTTTTGAATGGTCAACATGTTTCATACTTTGTTGCAAACTTACGCCTTTATTACAAATGATTTATTCTTGCTTATCTGAACAATAAAATAACCTGTAAAAAATAGCAAACAAACTTTATGGTAGTATAATTCACTGTCGAAAATGTAAAGTTTCTACCTTATGTGGTTTTTACGATATAAAAATTTTTAATGTGTGCAGGACTTTATGGACACCCTGTATATATATCCATGTGATACTATATATCATTAAAAACAATATTTATTCGATTTTAAGCCGCAGCTTATAAAGCTTTGGTCATCATTTTGTGTGGCTTACATTTTTTTCTTTACCTTATCAAAAGATCTAGATCAGTGTTTCCCAACCTTTTTAAGACATGGACTATTTTCAGACCGGTATAAATCTTCACGGATTCAAGATAAACTAAGACTACGAGAATAATGCAAACACTAGTTTTAAAATATTTGGTTTATCATCCACATTCAAAAATTTTAATGAGAATCATGTCTCTGAGTTTGTTTCAAAAGTTTGTCGAAACCAGGACTTGTGGTTTTCAACGCACACCTGATGTAATTTTCTGGTTGAAGTTGGTTTCAGTGCTTCGTTTTAAAAATAGTTATAGCTTTGAAAAACAGCTTCAAAACGGTATGTAGTTGGAAAAGCAAATGAGCGTTGGTTGTTTGCCGACACAGATCAAAGCGATTTCGTTCCATGGAATGGAGATTCACCCAAAATTGAGTCAGAGACTGTACAGCTGTCGACTTTGCAGTTAAATCAGCTGTTCAGCAGTGCAAGCCATTTCACAATGAACATGTAGCTTTGGCACCTTAAAATGGCTTCGCATCTAGTTAATTATTTTGATGTAATTGTGAGAAGGGATATATCCACGGGTGTAGTGGGATGGGAACGCGAGGGAATGGCCTTCCTACTCTTTTTTCACTGTGGGAATGTGGTCCCACACCTTTTGCATTAGTGACGTTACTTGAAGATGTGGAATCCAAACGATTAGATTAAAACATGGTTGCGATCTCACAAATGTGCTAGCGACACGCAGATTCCCACTGCTAGTCCCAAAGTTTGCAGTGAAACAGGAGGATCCATTGTGGACTTCTTGTAGGTGAATGCTCACTTTATTCGAACTACTTGCTGTAGTCTTCCTTTTATTTTGTGTGGAAATGCTACACCTCTTTGTTTTAGCACTACACCCTTGGATATATCTATCCAACTCGGATGGATGTAGTAGGGCTCTCAAGAAACATTTAATGAATGCGGCACAAATCAATTTCTACCTTTCTGCAAACAAATTTAATACCTGAAAAGCAGCTATTGTTCCACTTTCAATTCGATGGATCTACAGCTGTATTTTACCTAACGCAACGATGTCTTTGACACATCTAAAAATATTTTACCTTTCCATGCTGTAGCTGGTTCAAATGTATGAAAGAAGCACCTACGAATAGCTATTTGGCAACCACTGGCTGTCATTTAATCGTTCAGCAAAGTTATGATTCTATTATTTCAATAACGCACCGACGTCATTGTGTGGGCCACTCCCTCCAGCATCTTTCTTCATGAGTCAACGGATGTTCAAATGAATGAACGCCCACTATGTTCTGCCACTATCTCATCACAAAAAGCACCAAATTTACGAATGTGTCAGGAATGGCATTTGATGTGATTGACAGCAGATGAAATATATTTTAAAACTAATGTCAGACCTTATTAAATTTCTTTCACTGCCAGATTTTTTCTCGGTGAAGAAGGCAAAAACCACCTAAATTTTTGTTTTCCTTTTTCATAAAATCATAAAATCTTTTTGGTTATCATGGCCGAAGCACCATCGGTACAAACAGACACACAGTTGGATCCGCGAAAACTGATATTCCTTAAATAAAAGAATCTACTTAAATATTTTTTTCCTGTGGCATCTTTGGCAAGTGGACAGCAAAAGAGAAATTGTTTCACATAGTCCTCGGTCGCATGGCATTGCACGAACACCACGTGCATTGCTTCCTAAATCTGTACTCTCGCCCAACTCTCGAACTCTAAAATAAGGTTTCCACTTCGCTTCACAACAGCAATAGTTTGTTTCAGAATAGCGACTGAGAATTCTTGGATGTGCCACTTGATGGTGTTGTTTGACAAAAGAACCATATGTAACTTATTAGCTATGGCATCACTGCACATTATCCTGGCGATTTTTACGGCTGCTGGTTTGACCAAGCTCTCTCCTGCTGCATAAGGCGCTTTTGCTCTTGTATTTTTCCAAGCAACACAAAAAGAAGCACGCACTGCTTTATTATGAGAGTAAGTTTTTACTCCAGAAGTAGATGGACGAGAAGTATGACTTCACGTTACCTGGTGTTTTTTCTCTTTAGGAAGCTCAAGGTTTTCATGAACGTATTTCACATACTTTTTCTCAAGATGCTGACGTAGCTCAACTTCTTTTAGAGAGCCGTGAGCAAGAATTTTTTAGCCTAGCACGCACTGTGGCTGGATTTTACCTTTTACCTTGACTGAAGTAAATCTAAGTTTCAAGTGGTTGTCGTTATATGCAAACTCCTGCTTTTGTTTAGCCTTGATAAACTAAGAAAGTAAAAACAAACTGCAGTTTAGACAACAACTTTACAGTAAAGCTGTTGACCACAATACCTAAAAAGTATAAATGCCATGTGGAACAGTTTATTTTTTAATTTTTCACGCTGGTAAGGTACATTTAATCACTGTACGAACAAAAACGTTGATTGTATGAAGTTGATAGAATTATTATGGTTTTAGGTTTTGGGGCATCAAAGAAAACTTGTTTGCCCTCAGTTCTTGTGAACTCATCCAGAACCTTCTGCGGACTGAGTTGGGAAACACTGATCTAGATGATGCTCAGCCTTTCCTTGGCTATGTTTTGTCAACTAAACTGTCACTTTTCATTCTCTTCTCTTCAGCATCATGTGCACACTCCATCACAGGAGAGATTCTGATGAACAGAAGGCAGTTGTAGTGGTGGAAACATCATTACCAAGGTTGTTGTCAACAACGCAAAATATGCTAGTACGCGAATGTATCTCAGGGGGTCAGGTAACCAATGTTCAAGCGCATCCAAAGGTGGCTAACAATTGAATAAATATATGCAATTTTCAACATGAAAATAATCAGAAAGTGAAAGATACTTTAAAGTTTATTAAAGATTTAAAAGGCGTTACATTAAGTGAGGAGTTGAGATAGAGTAGAGGAATTAATGAGTTCGATTTAAACAATGAAAGAGTTATCCCAATTAAAATTTTGATTAAGAGTAGTGCTTTCTGCGGTTCATTTCAGGCTGCCTGAATAATTCATCATTTCGCCTAAATCGTCAATTCTTTTTAATCCCCTTGAGGTGACGAATTAGGCGAATTTTACTGTATATATGTCATATTGTACAAACCTATACAACATGTGCACTAGAAGCACCAGGTCCATACACCATTTGGTTTCACTGAGAAAATTTAGAAAAATTCCCTATTGCATCTGTTCTACATTGTTTGAATACCTGATACAGTTCTTTCAATGTGTAAATTTTGGAGCATAAAACTGGGATAGACTTAACAGTTTCATCAACACTAACAAAACCTTCAAAAAACTATACATGTTTTATTTCGAGACGTTTCGGATTATTCTTGATTATTTTTTGACTGAAGATGGATTAAGAATAATCCGAAACGTCTCGAAATAAAACATGTGTAGTTTTTTGAAGGCTTTTTTAGTGTTGATGAAAATGTGTAAATTATTAATTGCTTTTTTTCATACTGTTTCTCACCCACTTCAACCCTATCTTTTATTCCTGGCAAAGTCATTGTATTGCCATTCTCACCATAGAACGTTCCAATCTTTTTTGCAACTTCTGTTGCTTGTAATCCCTTGTGGGTGGTAATAATGCTAAAATGCCCTTTTGTTGTTCAAGTACACGAGTATTACTATTAAAAGCTCTATGTTTGCTGCTAGCTTTTGAGGAATCAGCCCAATTGGCTCTGCTTTCATTCTTTTGTGATGATTCAAACTTGTACATATATGTATTCAAGTAACTAGTCTCCACATAGGTGAAGAGTTTGAATTAATCAGCAAATTGGTAATAGAAAATTGATTTCATGTAACACTAAGTATGATCAATCCTATAACTTGCAAGCAATGTTTATGGGTGAAATGCTAAAAGGCTGAAGCTCAGAGAAACGAGTGAAGTGCTGAAAGGCTAAGGACGTTTGCTTTCATTGACAAAATATTTTTTGAAATGACTGAAAAAAATTAAGTCGTGCTCATAATGCTATCTTAAGTGAAAAAAAGATCTAAAAATGAAAAAATGACAGACGCTTTCAAGCTATTCTGGACAAATAATGGGAATGTCTCAGCGAAAAGAAAAACCCAGATTTCACCAGCTCCATAGGATGCCAAGCTTCACTGGGTGTAATTGGTGTTTTTTTTATTTTGTACATCAACTGAAGATTAGAGATCGACCGATATATTGTCTGTGGGTTGATATTTGGGTTTTACCAATATATCAGTATTGGCCATATTGGCCGATTATATCGGCCTCAGTAGGTGTTGACAAAATGCTGTTATAGCGTGTAGACAATTTGCAGAAGAAAGCACAGCAAACCAAGTCAAGACAGTTATCTTGCAGCAACGCTAGCAGGTGCGTTTTCATAAACAAGCAGACAAGATGAACCATGGAGCATGTGTCGGCTGTCGCAGCTGAAACAAAAGCATCATCCTTAGTCAGATTATTTAAAAATCATAGCAAAATATTGAAATTATTGCAATTAAAAATTTTAGCTCATATCCTGATTCTTGAAGTTTTTGAAAAGAAGATAAGGCATAGAATACATTATATTTTTGACAATGTATCAAAAAAAAGATTTAAAAATTTTAGAAGTATTGGTTATCGGTATTGGCTATGGGTCCATGAACGGTCGATATATTGGTATCAGCCCCACAAAAGCCACATTGGTCAATCCCTACTACAGATGTCACTAGAAAAAGTGTAATTTTATCAATATCTTTAATTGGCATGTTTTCTTTAATTGGCATGTTTATTGCCACCAAATTTGGTGTTTTGAGCAATTTTCTAATGCACCAACTGGCTGTTTGTCATATTTTTTCCCTACTAAGAAAAAGTAGTTTGGTTTTGCCATTTTGCCCATTTTAACCCAAGGACTACCATGACTTGCACGGTTTCAGCCATAACTCCCTAACCGATATATTGCTAGAGAGCTAATCAAAGCATCAAAAGATGCAGAATGCCTTGTACTTTCGATTAAAAATTGAGTACTTATGGATTTGTATTTTAGGGGAGCAGTGTGATATCACCAAGTGGCCCCACTGATGTTTTGGGGCCCTGTGAAGAAACCAAGGGCTAATTCATCAGTTCAAATAACCTGGTTTCAAATTTTAAATTCCTACTTCAAGCGAAGTTTTAGCTTCAATACTTTGCTTAGGTACGGATGCTTTGCAGCTTTATTAGAGACTGTCCAATTTTAGATAAACTGGAATTTAGTTGAATATTAGATAAATCAATAGCAAAAGTACTTTCTTCACTGTCAGTACTGTGTCCTGTTATGTCAATATATAAAGGTTAACTTGTATTGAATTGTCCTGCCCATGTTGGTTGTTTTTTTGTGCTTGCAGATGCTCATGCCATCTACAGACGTTGATCAGTCAGCACTTCAAGGACTTCTCGATGAATTGCGACTTGGTGACCCGTGGAATGAAGTTGTCACATTTGATCAAGTAGATATTGGTGAGAATCTGCTTTTTTTTCGCTGAGACATTTTGGTCAATTTTTACTGTGACATTTGTCATTTCAGTCATTTGTCTCACAGTTGTATTAAAACTTGCTGTAACGGTGTTCATTAGCTTGTATTTTCAGACAATCTGACCGAAATGACTTAAATCTTTTTGGTCATTTCATAAACATATCGGTCTATGACTGGAAAATGACCAAAAAAAAAACAGCTGAGAATATCCATTATCGATTTTAATCCTTTGAATGCTGAAATATGCCATGTGTATAGTTATTTTGCTTGAGTGCTACATTTTATAATTTTTATATCTGCTTAAAAATCTATGCCTTTTGCAGTACTGGATTTCATATGCCACACAATCACAATGATTTTGTGCTGTTGTATAGTTTTCCTTGGCAAGAGAATTGTTTGTTTGTGGTGTGCCCTGAATCGCCAAGCGTCAAGTGACTGTGTGCTTTGTGTTGAGACTGTTTGCTTTGTCAACAGCCAGCAAGTAGTGCAGTGAATTGCAATGTGAGCGCACCCCCTCAGTAAGACAATTTAACTTTTAAAGGGGTAATTTGAGAACAGGGCTTAATGGTGGGAAAAGGCTTCCTCCATGTAAATAGTTTGGTTTTTGAATAGAAATTTATATGTCTCAGTGGGAACATCCTGAAGTCCTTTGAAGATGATTAGGTGGGGCATGGTAAAAAAAAAAGTTGGTAACACTGATGTATCCCCAACAAATACCATTTGCGTCAGTTATTTTGCTAGTATTTTTAGGAGATAACCATCTTACAAGTAATTTACAGTTTGATCGTTTCTCTTCTTGGGTTGAGCCCAAGTTAATCTGATATGACAGGCTTCTTGTTGGTAAATTTTGTTGTTAGAAAGAAATTGCTACAACATGATCCTTACACTAGATTTTTTCCAGTGTGGTATTTTTTCAAAAGGCATAATACCGTCTGTTCAGCCAACTGACATTATTGTACATCAGGGGTGCAAACATACAGTCGCGCACTTGCGCTGTTCAACCAAAAACTTGTGCGCGAACAGGATTTGCAGCGATGTAGCAGTGTCTATTTATAATTTTGAGTGCAATATTATATATATATATGTGTGTGTGCGCAACTACAACTTTCTGGTTGCTAAAATTCACAGAAAATTTTGCATGCTTGTTATACATAACCAAAGATGTGCATGAACCTTTTTGAGATGTGCTTGAAACTGTAGGCAATTTTTGGGATGAGCCAAGATGTAATAATCATTTTTGTGACATCTTTGAGGATGCTGTCAAAGATTTTGCTATTATCCCTGGCGCAAAGAGCTTCTTGATGTATAATGACGTTTTCCCCACCATTGAAGGTGACCAGCTTTTTTTCAGTCATAGACTGAGATGTTTTTGAAATGACTGAAAAAGATTAAGTCATTTCAGTCAGAATGTCTGAAAATCTAGGTTAATGAACACTATAACTGTGAGACAAATGACCGAAATGTCTCAGGAAAAAAATCAGAAGTTGACTCATCACTTGTACATAATTGAAACTACTTTTTCTGGCCTTACGACATGTGAGAGAAATTGTCCATCACAGCATAGAAGATATCTACCCTTTTATTCTCTGAGGCAAAGAACCCAGATTTACCAGGTCTTCTCCTATGATGTCATGTCACCACCAGCATAGCGCAAAATTACTCCAAGCTTTGCATGATTGTTTATATCTGTGCTTTCATCCAAGTCATCCAAGCACATGGAGTAATAAGATGCCTTTTGCAAATCAGTGGTGAGCTGCTCACTAATCTTCTTCATCATTTGGACCAGTTCTTCAATCCACTGCTTGCCTGCACTAGATCTCAGGGCAGGTGTTGAGCAGCCATTCAATTGTCTCATCATCCAGAACCGTCAGGCCGTGCAGTCCACGGGGAGGTTGATGGATTGGACATTCTAGGATAACATGGTTGACAGTTTGTTCTTCTGTGCCACACTCTCAGGCCACAGACGGGACCATATCCCATTTGTGTAAGCAGGAGTGGAATCATCAGACACAGGTGTGGAGGTGGTTAAGCCGAACCCACACTTTTCTTGGAAGATCATTCCAGGAGGATGGGTGCTGATGTTGGGAATATAATACAGTCTTGCAGTGTTGTCCAACCACTCATTCCATTGGTGATACACCCAGAGCGCCTCTGTTGTTATTGTCAGATGAGCTGTTGTGCGGTGGACAGAAATTGGTGTCTTGATTTGAGACGCCATGCATTCCCACTCGGTGGACAGGTGAACCCTGAGTGGAGCAGATATCCAGGCTCCATGGCACAGTGTGCTAGACACAATGTGGCTCCTTTGTGATGAAGCTCAGCAGGTTGGATGCCTGTGAGGATAGGAAGGTTGTTTACTGGTGTAGGACACAGAGGTCCAGTCACAACTCACAAGCACTGTTGATGGCAGGTTCAATGACGTGGGTGTGAGCACTGCAGCACCAGACAGGAGCGCAGTACTCTGCTGTTCAGTGGACCAGGGCTAAGGTGGCTGTTCACAATATTGTTGCTCCAGCACCCCAGCCTGAACCCGCCAACCTCCCAAAGTGTGTGACGCGTGATGTCAGCTTGTGATTTAAGGTGTTGGCAATACATGAGCGACCTGTCCAGCATTACTCCGAGGTATTTGGTCTCAGAGCAGAAGGGCAGGGTTTTCTTTTTGTGGTTGACTTTTTGCTCACGTTTAGCTTCCATGTTGTTGAGGTGGAAAAGTGCCGACACCATTTTTGTAGCACTGTGTTTTAGCTTTCAGGTGTGGAGGTATTCTATTCACCTATAGTTGCCATGTCTTTGCTCAGCACCCATTCCACTTTCTGCCAGTTTCTATCAGCAAGCGTGATTGGTAGGTCGTCAGCTTATACATACTTTCGAGATACGATGGTTGACAGGTCAGAGGTGAAGATATTGGAAAGGGGTGCCTGGATTGATCACTGTGGGACGCCGTTCTTGACGCTCCGTGACGTGCTACATTTGTCGATGGTAAGGGTGAAGCTGTGATTGCCAACCATCTCTATGATCATGAGGATCATGTGTCTCTCAGGTAGCAATCGCAGTAGCTTGCAGGTGAGGGTGCAATGCCATACAGTGACATAGGCTGCTATGAGATTGACAAACACAGCTCTGACCTTCTTCCAAGCTGAAAAGCTATCCTCAATGTCCTGTGTTAGCAGGGTGACCTGATCTGCAGTCAACCTCCCGTGTTGAAAGCTCACTGGTCCTGCAGGAGTAGTGGGTCAATGGTTGGTTCGACACAAGTGTAGATGAGTTTCTTGATGATCTTGAAGGATGTTGCACAGTTGGGATATAGGGTGATAGCTCTATGAGTCTCCTAATGGCTTTTCCAGCCTAGAGATCGGAATTGTTGGTGCTCTTCTCCGAATCCTGGGGATTTTGAGTTGGCGCATGCAGGAAGTGAGGAAATCACAAAACCAAGATTTGTGAGCCAGCCCAGCATGGAGTATGAACTCTGGGAAAATAGAATCCAGACCTGGAGACTTTCCTGGCACCTAAGGCCAGGAGCAGCTCCTCTGGCTTGAAAGGGCCAGAGATACTGTTTCCCTCAGGTGGGACCTTCCATTGGTTGGATAGCTCCTTGTTGGTGAGCCTGGTGAACTTGCGGCTCCTGGTCTTGTGTGCCCTGTTCTTCACTAGTTGTGAGGCAATGAGGTTTGTTGAGACGTGGCACAGGTGAGAGGAGCATCCAGACCTACCAGTAAGTTTATTGATGGTGCTCCACGCCTTGCGGCTAGAGTCTGAGAACTTGATTGAATTGACAGCTTCTTCTCATCACTCGTGCCTCTTCTGTTCGGGCTGTGAAAGTAGAGATGAAGCAGCTTGGAGGAAGGAGCAACAAAGGGTGTTGCACTCTTTGTCCCAACATGGCACATAGTTCTTTACAGGTACCTTCTTGTTGCCTCCCCATTGCAGCATTTCTTGAAATGCTTAATATAACGTGTCGCTACGGGAGCAACCACTGCTACCTGTTGGACACTGGTCGATCAGTTTCCATAGCAATCAGACTGAGTGGTTGCATGATATAAGATCATTAACGTCTATAAACCTCAACACTTGCGACTCACACCTACGGCCATCCCGACATTTCCACACCCAGTCTGTTTGTCGGCAACTTCACCTGCCAACATGCCAACTGGGACTGCAGCAAAACATTCCTGATGCTGAGAGTCTGGACACCTGGGCAACATCCAACAACCTTGGGCTGCCGTACGACCCAAAGGGAGTTTCCAGTTTCTCCTCTCACCGAGGAAAAGTCGGCACCAACCCGGACCTGGCCTTCGTTCTGACAGACGTGTCCTGGGAAAGTTCCTGCTATCACAACACCGTCCCTCTGTCACAACGCCACACAAGTTTCTGCCTACAGCGATCTGGTGAAGCGTTGGAACTTTCACAAGCTGAATGGAAGCCTTTTGCCTTCTCACAGGTGAATCCGTTGAGAGATTGCCACCTAGGGACACAACCAACACCGAGAAGGCATAACCAGGAACTGTGCGAGAGCCTGCTAAACAATGCTCACTAATATCACTGGCCATGGGCTGGACTCAATCTTTAGCAATATTTCTGCTAAGTGGCATCTCAGAGATTTTACCTTTGTTTGGGAAGTCTTGGAAAAGGGCTTACATCCCGACAACATGGCCTTTGAAAATATAACTATCAGAAAGAGGATTACCATGTTTTTCTATGCACAATGAAATTCGAAAGCTGGCAGTTGTGAGATGATATTTTCGAAGAAGGTCGTTGCTGAAACTAGCGTACTGCGTACGATATCTCCTTAATTTTCCTTCAAGAAATAACTTCTTTCTGTTTCACCAAGTTTGGCTATACCATCATGGTTGGTTTCGAAGTGCCTTTCGACACTTTCCCATTGCTTTCATTCAGTCATTCCCAATGACTCCATCCAGGCTTCTTGTAATGATCTTCCAATACTTGTTTTTACTGTTTGCTTACTCATATTTGGGTTCCCAAGACTTGGAATATGCTCTACAGAAGTACAAAACTGTCGAGTGCAATAGATAGCCTGGCCCCTGGTACGTCTTAAAAAAGGGGTCGGCAACCTTTGGTAAATGTGTGCCGATTTTAAGGTTGCAAATCATTCAGTGTGCCAACTACATCCGTGTTTTTGTACAAGTCAAGGTCAACAATACTTTTTGTGAATCATAACAAAATTGATAGGTAAAACTTGGAGCTTCTGCGTGTTATTGGAAATTGCTTGGCGTGCCAAGTGTGGCATGCGTGCCGCAGGTTGCCGACCCCTGTCTTAAAATATATACAGAGCGCTTTGTTACATCACAGCTTAGCAAGTATCATGAGTGTCATCAGCAGAACAAAAAGTTGGCCCCTTGCGATTTTTCATCCTTATTCTCTTAAGAGTGACAAGGTTCGCCACTTTTTGCTTTGCAAAAGAGATAGAAACTTTATAGCGAACTCTGCTGCGGCAGCAGCCGCGTGAACAAGCAAATGGCTCTGCGTGCCATAGTTCTGCCATCACTGATCTATGCTGTATGTCTCTAGCTTATATAAAGCTGCTAGGAAAAACTAAACGTTCTGTAGATTATGTCTGCTGTACGGCTGTCATGCGATATATTTATTTCTGTTCAGATGATGGACCGTTTATAGGACAGTGGGATCGATTGGAAGACACTTTCCGTAGGGGGAACTCAGCAGTCAAGAGCCAGATTCTAAGATATTATGATGACTTTCACTTCTACTTAAGGTTCAGGATTGATTTCAAAGACGAGATCGAACGAAAATGCTGGTATGCACAATATTTTTCTTACTGTATTGATCTACTGAGTCGTTCCCGCAGTCAAGTACGACGCCTCTATAAGTCTATGAAACAGCGCTTTCTCAAATACCGCGTGTTGAACATATATACAAGTACTGTGTCGAACCAAAACGGGAGCAGACGACCAGCAACCGGAGAAGAGTTTTTTTTTTGATAGACCATTTTTTGTTTACCCTCGAAGCCGTAACAGGAACAGAACTCTTGAAATATTCAACGTTTCTGTCTTTTTTAGCTGCCAGCAACCAGGTTTGCAGAAATTTTTGCGTTTTCACTAGTTCATGTGAAACCGCTGGCACACCGGCTACCACAAATTTTAAAAAATATCAAGCAATTCTGTACGAGCATGTACAGGATGTTCCGAAAGTTTTTTTAATCATTTTTGATGTAGATATCTGAGTAACTACAAATTGCAGGCATTTAAAAACAAACAGGCTTGATGTGTATTTAAACAAAATCATTCATCAAAAATCAAAATTAGAGTGAGATATTCAAATGTAGGTGGATTTTGCATACGGTTTCACAAGTTTTCAAGAGCGCACCGTTTGTGACATGACACACGCCAAGCCGGTGATCTAGCTCCGACCAAACACGCTGCAGCTTGTTTTTGGTAAGAGTCTCCAGCTCATCAGCAATTCTTTGTTTGAGTTCCCTAAGCTTGGAGAAAGAAGGACATGGAGCGGTCTCTTTACTTAACCACAGAGAATAGAATAATAAGGTGTGGGACTAAGGTGAACTTGGCGGCAATTTTAACTGCACATTGTCTTCATCACTAGCACGTCTTTCTCCGTCTCCCAGCAATCATTGAAATAATCCTGCAGAGTAAACGACCAGTGACGTGGAGACTCCCCGGATTGTTGAGAAACGAATTGTTCATGTGTGTTTGCTTCTATTTTTTTTTTGTCTATAGACTGAATTTTTTTCAATAGCTTAAAAAAAATTAAGTGAATTCGGTCATAATGTCCGAAAATACATACTAGTGGATTCGATTACGGCGAGTTTTAATACTAGTATTGTACCTGAGTATTGCAAACTACACCCCGGTTGGGAACCACTGGGAAGCCCTGCCTAAGCAAACTAAAAAGTTTTGATTACTGCAGGGAATGGCCATATAATCTAAGCTACGCACCTTAGGGGCACACCTGACAATGTAAAATCGATTAATAAGCGACCTGTTCAAGGAGCCCTTTCCCAAAACGCACCACACCAGTTCGCCAATCACTGGTGAGGAAAAGTGTCCCGCTATTGATTGGTTGCAAGCAAATACCAATAGGTTCCCTAACCGTTTACCTTTCAACAATTAATAAAAGCCACATTTTTTACCCCAAATCGTTCAAACAATCTTCATGGGCTGTACTCAGTTCAACTACGTTATATATCCCTTTGCACCTTTGAATGAATCTTGCTAACTTTTAGTTCTGCCGAAACCTGCTAACATGCTAGTTCTCGTGGCGCGCTGTTTTCGTCAAACCATGACTGATAGCTTTTTTCTATTATTCACGATAAAGAATCGCACAGACGTGTCATCGCCAGTTGAAACATAGAAATGGTGGCACTAATAACGTGCTGGATCGTTTATGGAAGAGCCATACCACATGAATCGAGACCCATTACAACTGCGAATTAAAGTTCAATTTTTTAAGGATTTAATTCTGAGTGACATCCATTTCCCTGTGCCGCGCGCTCGGTCCGTACGTTCAACTTGTTGCAAATAAAAATGCCCCTGTTGGGCAGCACACTCCCGTTCGATTAAACTTCGAATAGTAGCGCTTTTCCGGGAATGTTGATGTTTTTCTCAATGTAGTGTGAGAAAGGTATAGTCCGGTTGACAAGCCCCAGATTTTTGGAGAACCTTGCAATACCGTCCGTACAAAGTTTTTTTTGCTCTTTCGATACCTTCGAGGTGTGCTCTTTAAGAATCGGAATGATGCCACTCTGTTGTTCTTGGGCACTTCCCCAATACGCAAATTAAGGCCGCCATTACAGAAAAACTTTCTTTCGTCAATATCTCAGTCACTATGCATGGTATCAAAATAATTTTGGTGTCTATCATCATGTTTTGAAGGGTAAAGAATAAGATTAAGCCATTTCAGTAAAGATTGCACCTTTATTTTTTGCTGAATAGGCATATTGAGAGCTATTAAAATCTCGTTTTCGTCCATATCTCACTAACTGCAAATTGTATCATAATACTCTTGGCATCTATGCATGTTTCAAAAGTAAAGAATCAGATTAAACCATTTCAGCAAAAATCAAGTAAAGTGTATGTTCCGTTCACAGAGCATCCCTTGTTACGCTGAAGCATGTTGACATCACTGATTTGACACAACGCGCAAAGAAGTTTCTTTTAACAATATTGCCACCATCCATATATTGCTGTCGAACAGGGTGTATTCGTAGAACAACCACACCTTATAATTTCCAGCATCTCCGGTGGAGAAACACTAGCATTTGGTTGCAGTGTAACTGGGATCAAGCATCTACAGCGTTCGTCTCGTTCTTATCCAAACTCGACGATATCCAATGCTTGAGGTTCTGGTTGAGAGTTGATTTCCAAATGGCAATCGGAATGTGCGCCCGGCTTGTGTTCTTTCTGAATGCCTCTTTGGAAGGCGATAGTGACTTAACCTATGGAGTCATCGTCACTTTTTTCTATCCATCC
>Ga0210059_1008369_pt1 | contig 16353 bp, 7 predicted proteins | sample Ectturendosymbi2_FD_188042 | JGI IMG/M metagenome (GOLD analysis project Ga0210059, IMG submission 188042) | Ecteinascidia turbinata endosymbiont from Florida, USA - Sample 2 (SPAdes) (version 2) | ecosystem: Host-associated > Tunicates > Ascidians > Unclassified | place: Key West, Florida...
GACAGTAGGAAAAAGATCATAGATCAAAACAAAACTCGGCTGAGACATGTAATCAAGTTTGTCGAGTTTTGCGGTCGTCAGGAAAGAATATCAAAGAAACAAGATGGCAGGTTAGTTGGAAGGACCCCCAGTTTTCGTGGTGAGTACAGTCAATTGTTTATCCACAAATTAAGTGCTTTTCTTGACTATTCTAATCACAAGCAATTTTTCCTTTACAAGGCTTTTGCTTCCATAACTTCAGCCCCCCCCTTAGAAAAATCCTGGCTGCGCCCCTGGTTTAAAATATTGCTGGCCGAAGGTTATCTACTGCATATGTCTAGGGTTGTCAGATGGCCGTTATTTTACTGCTAATTTAGCAGAGGCCGGTATTTTGAAAATCGATGTCTGAAGCCGGTATTGTGAACATAAAATAATTTGCCGCAACTTCAAAAGGAACTAACGCAGAATTTCTCAAATCATAATGACTCTTGTAGTGAATCTTGTCAGGACGGTTTCTTCAGCGAAGTTTATTTGCTGCTGTTGTCGCAAGCCTTGGTGCGATTGTCACGTCACACACACACACCGAAATGTAACGAATCAGCCAAAATAGGGCAAATTATTAATTGTGGCTCAACAATACTGGTTGTCTCTGTTTTCCCTGTGCTGCTTACAAATTACGACACAGCTCAGATCTGGCGCTGTTGACAAAATTGACGGTATTTTTACAGAACGCATTTGGCAACCCTGTGTGTGTCAACCAAACGAACGTAAACGGGAAATTAAGAAAAAAACTGGGGGGGGGGCATGGCCCCCCAGGCCCCCCCTTAGAATCGCCACTGTTGGTATCACTGATTCTCGTAATTTATAAATTTTAGCTTCGATAAAATAATTTTTAGCATTTTTCAGGTTTTTAGAGATCGTGAAAGACATTTAACTGCTTCTGTCCGACATTTTACCCTGTGTGGTATACTGTTAGAAAGGTTGTTATCTTGTAAGAGAGGGAGTATTACAGCTACACATGTGAGAGACCACAGTAGAGCCATGATTTGTTCCGTGCAGAAATGTAACTGGCTTTACTGTAACGTGTGTTGTCGCGTATTCCGAAACAAACAGCGTATAATTCAACGATGTTAGTGTATATAATGTTAGAAAGGTAGATTTTCAGGCAAATGTTTGCGAAGCTTTTGCCGAAGACAAAAAGCAGCACTGTTGTGGAGACTTTTGAATTTTGGGATGGGGAGTTTTGCAAAAGACTGTTTTCAACCATTAGTGAACAGGATTTCAGTCAAAACGTTGGACAAGTAGCCTACAGTATTGACCTAGCTGTATATTGACCTAAAGCTCGAAACGTAGGGACTTGACTTTGGAAATAATGATAAAATATACATTATCCTAAGTTCTTGTAATGTCGCGACAATGGTGACCAACAAATCCAAAAAATATTTTTTCCTTGACTCTTACACTTTGTTCTTGTACTGAATGCATTGGTTCGTACGCCATCTGATTTACTTGAGTTTAACCAAACCCACAATGCAGCAGTGTTTTCATCCAAGTGCGAAACATTTGCTTTACAGATACATCGCACCTAGTTTTGTTGGACATTCTTTTCGTGTTAAAGGTGAAACTTGGGACTTTTTTTGTCAATTCACCGTTGTGCATTTTGATTTAAATCTCAAATACATTTTTGTGTCGGTATGCAAGTAGAACTCGTAGACTGAAACTTTTGACATGATGCAAAGTTATTAGTCGAGCCGGGCATTTCGCTTCGGTTCGGGTCGGGCCGGGCTCGGGCTTAAGTTTGTCAAAATGTTTCGGGCCTGCATACAAAACGATTTTATAATATTAAGAGCAACAACTTTTTTCACTAGTGGCTTACATTTGCTGTGCTCACCGCGGTAACTTCTGTGACTGAAGTGATTGTGATTTTCTTCAACTGATTCTGTTTGCAAACATAGCTGCGTTTTTTCATTCTATGCTGGGATTAGTCTCACACCGATTTTGAGATGGCGACAGTGGTGAGGAAATTGGCACGCGATGGCGTTGCGTCGAAATGGTCAATCACTCACGCGATTCTTGGCTTGTTTAAGAACCTTACAAGCCGGCTTTTCATGTCTATAGCGCTATCCTAGAAAGTTTCTTTTGCGCTTATAGCGCCATCGTAGATAGTTTCGTAATAGTCCTTTTTTTCTTGAGATACATTATATTCCGCAGTATTATCGTTGACTAACATGCTGCATTTGTGCCAGATTATGCCAAGGTTTTGATCAAGGTGGTTGCTATTTTCGGTGTGATAAAGCGTGTATCTGCAACTACACCTGCACGCAACCAGTGCGGGTTCTAAAGGGGCCTGGGTGGGCCATGGTCCCCCCATACTTGTGGCTGGCCTTCTTTTTGACCCCCAGTCTTTTGCTTAATTTCACATTCAAGTTCTATTGATTGACATATAGCAGATAACTTTCAGCCAACAAAATTTTAAACGATTTGAAGACTTTCTGGAGACGGTTCCGACGATATTCGCAAGCCTATGTTGGGTTTGATTGAGTTAAACATAGGAAATCAATCTTCATTACAACGGAAAATCACCATGCAGGAGAGACATTTTATGTTGGCCCTCCTATTTTTTTTCCTTGGCTCCGAAGCGCACCCCCCCAGTTTTTTTATTCTAGAATCACCACTGCACACAACGTTTTTTGTCACTACGCAGTTGCGCATATCTGAACTCCCTCGGTAAATTTGGCTTTCAGGGCTATATCGGGCTTTAAAAATAAATGTCGGGCTCGAGCCGGGTTTGGGCTTGTGATTTCGTGCTGGCGCCGGGTTCAGTCTTCAAAATGAGGCCCTTTTACAACTCTGTGTGGGTATGTATGCAGGGGCCAACAACGGGAGATTGAAACGATACATCACCCGCCCACCAACAGTAACAATAGATTGAAAGCATTTTGTGAATTAGGCTACGCCACTTTTAAGCCAAATGTTTTTGCTGTTAGTAGGAGGATATCAATGGAGATTTTGGTACGGGTGGGGCTGCATGCATGATGCCCATAGCATTAGAAAGATTTGTAACTTTTTCAAAAAACGGAAATGTGCAAGAAAAGTATTTATCGTCTTTGTAACGTTAAGCAACTTCAACAAGACATCAAATCGCGCTGTAACCTACACTTCTTATAAAATGCATGAAAACTGAAGTGTTCTACTGTAAGAGTGATATGCACGAACGACGAATGCGATTCAGCATTTTGTGCACGCCAACTGACAGCTCTGATAAAACCCAACTGATGTGTTATACTACATTCCTGTGTTTGTTTACATCAAAATACGATATTAATGGAAGCAGGCTGAACTACAGTACCGTGTCCGTTGTCCAGCAACAAATTTAAGTGTATTAATATGTAAATCATCTGCAAAGAAAAGCAAAGCGTGATTAGTATGCTCTCAAAACACCTCTAGAAATACGATTGGGGATCTGTATATATAAAACGTCACTTCTGCATCGACCTGATGAATTTATTGGTTTCACACCAAGCTGTCCCCCCGACATTTTACAACAAAATTGCGCCCATGCCTGTGTTTATTATGTTTACAATCTAGCATCTGCTTTGTGCTTGGCTATGTAACCATTTTTGTGTTATTCGAGTACCCTTTGTTCCAGCCTCTCGGTTAGAGTGTCATTGAAAGCGATTCACCACGAACGGGGTATGCTCGAAGACTTACCAACATATATGTGTGGCGCGAACAAACGAAGACTTAAGCCCTTATATATGTATCGTTTGTGAGTTTTTAGGAACTAATTATTGCATGCCCACACGATGGCTAACGGGCACCCTTCAGAAAATTTTCCCCCCCTGGCTCAAACCTCTGGATACGCCACTGGCTGTGGGGGGCGGCACTTTTCGACTCGCCCCTGGGCGGCACTTCCCCATGTCGGGTCTCTGTGTGTGGCTGGTGGTGTGCTGATAGCGAATGGGTTTAAAATGTGTTTGAAATACTCTCTCCACCCACAAGGAATATCTTTCTAATTGTACGCTACCTAAGACATCATTTTGGTCTTTGATGAATCAAACAGTATGAGATATTTTATAAATCAGCTGCTCGACAATTTGGCACTAGGTTAGCTCTTTAGCTATGGTGGTAACAGCATACGATCATTGCTTGTGTTTCTAAAAGTCCCCATGGTAATAGCGTGTGTTTGAAACCACTGGTGCAGGAGGCGGGGGCGCAACCGCGTTCCCAAAACTTTTGATTTGGTGAAAATCCGGGCAATCTGTGATAATTTGGGCAAATTTGTGACAACCTTCGCAAAATTGCTGTGTGTGCTTTTTGCAAAAATGGCACCCGAAATAAAAGTGCAGACGAGATCAAGTTTTTATTTAGTTATTTTCGGGCAAGTTAGGAGACATTTGGGCAAGTTTGGGTGCAATTTGGGCGAAAATGGTGCTTGAAGCACCTTGACTTGAAAAAATGCGGTCAACATGAAATGAAATGCAGTCGTTTTTTTTGAGGTCATTTTCTTTGGAGTTCTTTTCGGGGATATTTGGGCAAAATCCTCTCCACCCCCAAAAATTTGCCTGCTTTCAAATCTATGTTTGAAACTGCAGTTCGCGTATTTTCGCAAAGTCTTGTTTTAGCTATTCATAATTTCTCCCGTAAGCTTTTGCTTGCAATTTACAGGACTGACGATGCGTAATTAGCACGAAACCGATTTGTGAGTAAAACTTTTCATGATCAGATTTATCTGCTTTGCCCTTCTGTTGAATTGTTACTAAAATTTCATTCGATGGCGCGGATTTCTGAAATCGGTTGCTTTTTAAAACTTGTTACTGCTTCAAAGCACATTTTCACGGTTCACTGCCTCGGGGTGAGCGCTTTCGAGATACTCAATGAATATACAATTCTTGCTACAGTGAGCATGTGATAAGATAAAAAAATGCTTGTTTGTCATTCATGGTTGTGAAAGCTCTAATAAATGCTTTGTTTTTTTAGGTTATGCGTTTTCTTTAATTGCTGCATACATAGCAGAACGTGAGCTGAGAACGCAAGACATCGTTCAAAGCGAACTGTAAAGTCTGCGACCTAACGCTAAAGTTTATAAACGGCAGCCCAACAGCAATGTCTGCTTCTTGACTGTCCGACAGCAAGCTTTATCCGACTGCAAAAAATCAATCGTCGATTTGAAGCGAAGAATTGCCAATCAGACTAAGTCGATCCCAAGGTCGCAAAAAGGACATTCAAGCAACAACTGAGGAATGTAGATGTTTGGCTGCCGCTATTGGCATAAATGTATGACTAGAATTTTAATTTGAATTATTATCGATCCATTCTTGTTTCAGGCCCGAACTTCTTCCAGTGTTATGCAGAGTCTTGGACAAACTGGACTCCATCGCAGTTTTTGCTCATCGACTCCTCTGTGTTCAAAGCCACCAAATGTTTTGCTTTACGGTCCTCGGCAGGGTACACCATCGGCCAAACGTGCTGTCGTTTGCCTTGAAGCATGCTTAGCTCAAGACAGATATGCGGTATATTCCATCAATGCCATTTCTTTCAAAACAGATCCCTGGCCAGAAAACGTGATGCTGCTCGTTGTTTGGGCTTCAGCTGATTTTATGAACGAGTCAAACAATCGTGAAGGATTGTTAGCCAAAGTAGAACGGTATCAGCAAATAGGTGGTAAAGTTCTTTGGCTGGGCCGTTACTTGTCTAGCGATGCATTAACGTACAATGCCGAGATCGGAAACACCGGCAGTGCGGCCGTTCTATTGAAAGAGGGACCATCGGAGAAGAAATGCATGCTGGGACCCCAATCCTGGAACGGGCTAGCCTTTGCCCAATTCGATGAAAGCTTTCAACCATTGATACAAGTTAATGTGCAAGAGAAGATTCACACTGTTGCTCTTGGAAATGGTTGCAGTGCTGCAAATAGAAACCTCGTTGTTTGCATGGTGGGTAACGCGTGCGCAATGTGTTTTCATTAATATCTGCATTTAAATGTGCTGTCGTGCACGATGTGTGGTCAGGCATGCCTGTGGGATATAGCTGTTCACCTTTGTAGGTAGCATATCAGCGGCCAGACAAAACAGTTGGAGTTCGATTTTGATCCTTGCGTCACCTAGGTGAACTTCCAGTATCGCAAGGCATTAAGAATACTTGCCAAAAATGCTGCGACTATATGTGGAGTTTGGATTTCGTTTGTGTTTGGCACCAAACTAATATTCGTGCAGGATTACGTAGTGAAACAACTGTTTTGAGGAGGAAAGTAGACCTACGGTTGTTCATGTGTCATCTCGATCTGAAAGCAAACCCGTTCTTATCTCTCGCACAAATACTGGTTTTACTTATTAATGACGGCTGCTATCTTTGAATAGTTACATTTTTTCGACGAAGACTTGGAAGGCGTGTATGGCGGCATTCTCAAATATTTGGTAGCAGCTTTGGGACTAGAACCCAAAAGTGATGGTACTAGCAAACTGACCTAAGAGTTATTACCAGAAAACTTGGGAGTGGTCTTCGCGACGTCGATGGCTGCTCAAGAGGAGTTTTTGCGATGGTAAGAACGTTGGGTAAAATGTGCGTTTAACTTCAAGACGGTGTTTTGTGAACGACGTTCTGCGAGGCTAACAGTTGATGTTCACTCATAAACCTTCGGTGGTCAAATATTTTGGATAAGCGTGTCATTTTGTGCCGTTCACCGCTCGAGTAGTGAACTTGCTGCGGGCCATGAATATGCTTGTTAACATAGTTTTGAACGTCAACCTCAGAACCGATGGCTATCTGCCCCAGGGTTGAGCCTTTTTTCTGCGAAAGACCATTTCACTCTACAAGGTAAGTGCACCACGTGCGCGCGTAAAATGTGCGTGTTTAGCGTGCTGGCGCTTATACAAATTTTTTGCATGATCGTTTTTACAGGGAAAGAGCCGTTTGGTGATGGCATCGCAGCTGGATATTGTTCGACCTCTTGCAATCCGCTGGACGAAGATCTATCATTCTGTTTCGACTGGGAAGCCTATCGCTCGAGTTTGAAAGCTCAAAACTACGGCCAGATTTTCGTTTACGGCGACTTTTGACTTTAACCATGAACGTGTTTGACGGGTAAGTCGCGAATGATCTAGGAGCGGTACAGTACTTAATGTGCTACAATTAGGGACAACGCAGTGCATTTTGCGTATTGAGTTAGGCGGCCACCAATTTGCACTTCTTTGAAGCAACGGAAACTATGTTATACTTAAAAAATTGAAAAAAGCGAGATTAAACTGTTCCGCAGGTTGTTGAAATCGCTTTGTTGACATTCTTATAGTGAACGCATTGATCAATTGCTGAGCGGTAAATGAAAGTAAAATGTTGTAATCTGGTCGTAGTCAGACCGTTTAAAGTAAGCGCAATGACAAGTTATGCTAACTTCATGATTGTTAGTCGGCGTAAAATAGCTCCGATATTATGGCTGCAATAAAATGCTCTGACCGCGCTGCTTCGATATCAATCTATGCGCTCATCAGTCGCTGTTGATAGCGGAGAACAGATTAATCACGTTTAGCATCAAAAGTCAGAAAACGGTTTCTCTGCTAGAAGTCACCAGATGCAAAAAGTTGGTGCTTCTCGGCTTCATTCGTGTCTTTGCGTTTAGTTTCGCACAAGTTCGTCACTCCTCGTACTACTCTTTAGATTTGTCGCCCATCTTCCTACGTCTGTTGGCGTTGTTGCGATCGCTGGACAGCAGAGTAAAGGGCAAGGTATGTTGTTTTGCAGCTTCGCAACATCCTGGTTTAGAACTTGTCGCAGCATAAGTCCCGTTGGTGTTATGATAAAGCAATTTTCGATTCCCAAGTCCTAAATTTACAGCAGTTTGTGAAAATTGACGTTCCAATAACCTCCACCATTCTTTTCTTGATCCGAAGAGTTGTAGTCGTGTTTGGTTGGACGATATACCGTGCACAGTATCATGTAGTCCAGTGGTTCCTAACGTTTCCAACTCCGAGGACACCTACCACTACTCCTAAAGATAATAGCTTTGTGACCCCTCGTCTACGCAACCCTCAAAGAACGTGCATAGTGAAAAAGCAAACACCATTATGATAAGGCTGATAAGTTGTTTGTTTTGGCATTCAGAAAGCACTTTAGTATTACTTCTGCGGATCCGCAGATTTTTCACTTGGGACCCCATTCAGAACTTCTGATGTAGTCGTTATACTCGTTCAATTCCGTTTACACTCGGTTTGGTACTCATTTCGGAGCGTCACGAGTAGCCTGCGGGGCTGATCTGCGCTTGCTTGCGCCGTGGGCCACGCGGCTGCTTTCACAGTGAATGCTGCGCTGGTGGCGAGACAATTGCAGCACAGAGCGTGAACTGCTCCCTTGCATCCACCCATCAACGCCGAGCAGGAGGCTCAAGTTTTCGGTACGACCCGACTGGGTGCTCATTCAACTGCACCACATAGCCTATGTCATATAATCGTTGCATCGCATTTGTCGTTTGGGCAAAAAGTCATGTTTGCATAAGCTGGAAGTTCTGTTTGTTTGATCCACGCAAACCAGCTTGTCGGGAACTTAAAAATACGATAAATATCCAGCTCTTGGCAGCTTCTCATCAATATGTACAAAATTTTTGATCTGAAGAATAGATATAAATATTTTTTGTGGTTACAATAGGTAGAAGCGGCAATAAGTGGCTCAGCCCTGTTGGTTGCGCAATGTTCACGTGTGTGATTACAATCCCAGTGGACTCTCACCTCGGCCGTCGGCGTCCTTTTCTGCTGCAGCACCTGACGACTGTTGCTGTCGTGCACAGCATAAGAACGTTGCCAGGACTAGAGGTTAGTCGTGGCTGCTGATTATGAGTCCCGGCATGACTGTGTTCGTAACCAGGCGTTTGATTTGAAAAACAGCAGTTTGACCACCTTTAGTTACTTATTTGCGTCTACTCTGATCACTCCAGCTCAGTCAAGTAAGCCATTGAAGGATGTGAATTGTGCTTTCTTCGACTTTCGAACCATGCTCTGAGTTTCGTTAAGAGTGCACTGATGCAATCTTTGTTGGTCATTGTTTTTGTTTGTCCGTTGCTCGGGTTAAAACGTTTTCCTGGTGATTTGGATAAAAACTTGAGAACTGCCAGCAGATCGGAATCAAACGTCATCTGTGAACTTGTTTAACCACCATTGCGCCGTCAGTGGCTAGTGTCAAAATTCTTCGAGAATTCTTCGAAGAATCCTTATGTTCACCATCAGTTTGGACTGTGCAGTGACAAGCAGAAGGCTACACATCCAGGCCTCAGGCAACTGCACCTTGTAGTTGGACAAATTGAAATTGATCCCCTAACTCGATTTGCAATGATGCACAGTGTGTACCTTTGAAACACAATTTTACGCATGCTTAGATGTGTTAAAATAAATTAGCGATGGGGTGAAATAAAAGTTCCTTTGTTTTGAAATAAAAGCAAGTCTGCTGAAGAACAAGAAAAAAATTCCTCTACTTGTCACTGTCAGATCAATATCTAACTTCGTAATGGGAAAGCATAGAGTTCCGCCTTTCATTACAGACACTTGACCATATCGGCTCTGTGTCCAAGGTCGGTGGCGTTTTGGTCAAATCGACGAAGTATCAAAACTACTGCATCGCTTCTGTTGGTAAGGCTCAGTTGATGCCATTTTACGCGAAGCTGATAACAAGTTTACTGTTTTCGTTTCATTTTTCTCCTGTCAACGGCCTTAGTTTTTTTCAGTCTTTCCTTGGTGCCCGTGCTTTGTGACAAGTTCTGTAATGCTTGTTACACTAACAATGATTAAATGACAATTATCAGCGACTGTATGTGTAGAATGTGGAGTAAACGTAGCCAACGAGAACCCAACATTATGCATCAATCGTATTATTGAAGGTGGGCTGCTGTTTACTTTGTTTAAAATGAGGTGTGGCTATTCTTATTCCTTGTTTTGTTGTGCGCATTTTCCTCGCACGCAGTTGCGCAATACTGTTTGTTAGGAATTGATATGCATACGTAAGAAGATGGCTTTTACCAATGCAAGCTTTTGAAGTTGGGTCTCTTCAACTATAATTGGTAGAAAGGCCCACGAAACTTTAGGGCGTCGTCGCGCTGTCTTATACGATAACCGTGTGCTTGACATCTTACCAGGGGTTGTTGCTAAGAGATTCTAGATTCAGCTGTAGTAATAAAACCTGGGTATACCGCAAAAATCACTGCTAGAAGACACGTAGCCACGTCGATGCGACAAAAGTCGGAGCTATGTCGAAATGTTATCATGCCTTGTGTACGTCAATCTGTTAGAAAAAAAGTGAAACACTGCGAACGACCCGTCGAGATCTTTCGTTTGCGAAATTAACCTTGGTACAGAACATCCTCACCACACCTTTGCGCCGCACCCTCTATGTACACGAGGGATCTGCGCATGTGCAGGAGGTATCGGCCTCGTTAACTTTTAGTAATTTCTTTTGCGACCGTGCAAAGCTTATTTTATTGTGTGAAAATAATGAATTGTTTTTTAAGATTTTAATATAATTTTAAATTTTAGTATAAACACACGTGCAAAGTGAAATTATCATAGTAATTTCAGTTAAAAATACTTGCGAAGTAAAAATATTCTTAACTTGAGTTACACACCTGTGGTAAATTCAGCTCGAGTTAAAACAAGTAGTCATAGTTCCTCAAACTGACCTTGCGATATTATATCCATCAGCTGTTGTATATGCTCTCAGTAAAGCGTACATTCGAAATTGCTGAAAATTGATCGTGACATTTGGTTGGCTGAGTAATTTTTTCGTTCGAAGTGTAGACGTTTTTGCAGATCGTAGAAAAAATAGAACAACCCTTGATTTTTCGTATATTCTCCTGTAATTTCCTTGTTTTCGATTATGCCTTTGGTGGAAAACCAAATGGTTTTATGAAAATGCGCCTGCCCAGTGAAACCTGAAAACGCTTGTTGCGCAGTTGGTTGTGCCTATATTTCGCGGGTCATTTGGGCGGTGGCGAACAACCGCTTCAGTGCGAGCAGGTAATTGCGAGGACACTGACCTGCATGGAAGAACTGGTAGAAGAGCTTCAAACGAACGGGGCGGATTCATTTCTTGAGCTTTATTACAAGTACTGGTTACACAGGTGAAAATTTTCCAGTGATGGATGTTCAGTGTTGTGGCTAATATTTATCAAGTTTTGACCGTCTTATCTAGTTAACAGAAATAACCACACGTCAAATAATTGTTTACTCTAGCATTTTCACATAAATAAAGTTGGTGGATTGCAGACGTTGCGCTGTGCTAACAAATGTTACGAAGCCCACACGCAAGATGGAGTGCATCTTAAGCCTTTCTCTTTTCAAGTAAAGGGAATTGCTTAAGCAAAACAGTCGCCTCATAAAAAAGTCAACCGTTTCTTTGCTTTTCTTTATATTGAAGCGTTGGGCTCTTGAAGTTGCTTGGAATTCCCCAGAATGTGTCCTTGTTCCTCCACTAGGCCACATTATCGACTGTGCTTGTACTGTGACATGCGCCAACAGCCCAGTTCTGTTCCATGCACTTGCTTTCATAAATTACTTGAGCCATCTTCAAGGCAAACCGTTTTTTTCAGTGGCACGGACGTGGAGGTTCAGTCTAGTTCTTCGTCAAAAACGATCAGCGCGAAAATCATTGGTGTTGACGACTGCGGCTACCTGAGGGTGCGACGTCACGATGACGGTTCGATTCTGACACTACATCCTGACGGCAACAGCTTCGATTTGACCAAAAACTTGGTGGCTGCCAAGCACTGATCCCAAATCTTCCTTTGCTCAATGCTATATGGACCATAATAACGTTGCTGGAAACACGTACAGTGTACAGAAATACATACAAAGGGCATCCAGAGACCACTGTGAAAACTGGATTGCAAGAACGATAATTATCCAGCTCACCTCATTCCGACCTTGTGATCTGTGCTTTCAATAAACCATGGACGGAAAACTCGTGGTGTCTTTTTAATGGTTGTCTCTTTTAACGGTAATTATTGCTGGAGCTAAACCTTTTTTTTCTGTAGTATCTTCTCGGAGACTACGTTTTCTTGGTAGGTATTTCTGCTCAATGCAGGATAATGGATATCTGTTAAAGTAATTAACTATTCATGGATCCCGTACCATCAGGAATCTTTACTGATTTGAACGTAATACTAAGATTTAAGTTGACTTAAAAGAGAGCAGTACTTTGTGATGTGAAATTGTGACGACGAATATCAGGCTGCAACTACACCTTTGATGTTGTAAGTGGTGTTAGCAGCGCTAAGACAAAGCAACTCTATGGCGTAGGAGCAGCCCCAAGACTGTTGATTTTTCGAAAATGTGAGCAAATTCTCAATGAAAATGGGCAGAGAAATTTCAACATTTTTGAACAATACTAATTAAATTACATTTTTGTTGATGGGTGTATAAATTAACATTTATTGTGTCATAGAAAGCATATTAAATATATATAAAATGAACGAACTGTTTCTAGGAACATCCTGATTTAGGATGTGATGTAAGAGTTGATGAGTAACTGACTTACTTGAAGGTCTGATCAAAAGAGTAATTTCATTTATGTGCTATAATTCATTTATGTGCTTTATTAAAGTAATTTCATTTATGCGCTTGATGAAGGTGACATAAGCGAGGTGCTTAACTGCTGGAAATGGCCGCAAGAACTTGTATTGGAATGTCACAAATATCCATTAGTGACACGTTTCGAACCACGTTCTTGGCACCCAAACAGATGTGTAACACTCCTGCGGCTCATAATGAACGGAAGGAAGTGTATTTAGCCTTGATAGATAACTAAATGTCGTGAGTTCTCATTATCAAGACAAGGAATATGTTTGCGGCTCTGGCGTCCGTGTGATAGCCCTCATTGTTCACTTACTTACTAACTACCGGCTATCTAAAATACAATTAATTCATATAAGAACAGACTGTAAAATTCTATCTAATATAATTTTATTCTTAGATAAGGTACGAGACAAAAGTCAATCTTATACAATTTATTCATTTAGAAGCAATCTGCAATGTGATACAACTTTCATAAAATCTTAGTTTACACTTCACACATTGACTCACAAATATAATGACAAGTAAATATCATTGGCAATCTGACTCTCCAATTTATTCTGTCTGACTCAGCATGAATGTTACTCCTTTCGATCGCTTCACCAACTATGCATGAGATTTGGCATGACGCTGATTTTTGTCACGTATGTATTTCCATCAGAAGTTGAAATGTGTGTTCCTCTGACTCGACATTGTTTTCGTCACAACTGTTTCTGAGTTTGCTTCTTGGAGTGTTGGACAAGTTTTACCAAATATTTTGGCAGAGGTTATCCCGCACAAGGCATTCTCAGTACTTGACCTGACTTCTCAATAGGATAAAAATTTATGGAGCAGAGTGTCAAAGTTTTGCCCGGACATGCCACATTTTTATCCTGAAATGTTAAGGTTTCCCTTAAACAAGTCAGCTTATCTTGACCAACCCAACAAGGACGAGGCATATGCGAGATTGGCTTAACCATTACTGGACCCCAGCTTATGGCAGATTTCCCTTGCATACCAGTGTCTAACCGAAGTTAGAACCCCTGGCAGAAGGGCGGTCTTTGGGAGAAGACCTCGCTTTACCAGTGAGCGTGGTTTAAATACCCGCTCAGGTCTGACGTATTTCCTATTGCGTAATCTTGCAATTTGATTGATTTTGCTTCTTTTCTTGGTTATTTTTCTATTTTTATTCGTTCTTTATTTTTCAGATTGTTCCTTGGACTTGACCTTTTCATCGTTTTGAATTTGATTTTTTCGAGTCATGATATTTGTGTTTTCTGTACAATAGGTTCTTGTCACGTTTTTCGGCAGGGTATTTTCTGTTCGTGCGCGTGTCTTGTGACCAATGTGCACGATTTTTGATTGAGTCACGTTTCTATTTCGGTCTGGGTTTTGTGACGTTGATTTGGTTGTTACTGGCTACCGTAACGCATGACTGATGTTCTGCATGATTGGTTCTGCTGTGTTGATAGTCCTTTTAGCTGTTGCTCGCTGTCTGGCTCAACGGCAGTTACTTTTTTTGTGCATGCTTTGCAGTTGATGCTTTCATTTTTATGTTGGAATGCAATGTTCAGACTATGTGTCTGTAACAGATGTTTGGTGCCACCAACCAGTTCAGATAATGCGCAAAAATGGAAGAGATATTAAGTAATCTCAGTCTGGCCACTTACAACTGCCGGGGTTTTAAGTCTTCTATGCCTGATGTGCAAAAATTGTTAAATGACTACCAGATTATTTTTCTTCAAGAGACATGGTTGGCAAAACAGCAGCTTGATAATTTATCCTGTTTAAGTGTGTCACATTTTGCATTTGGGAGGGCAGACCATGACTTCAATGATGGCCTAGTTCATGGTCGAGGTAATGGTGGAACGGCCACATATTGGTCTAAAAATCTTAAAGCTTCATATTTTTCAAATTGTGATGGCTCGATTATAGGCTTAAGAGTGTTTTTAAAAAAATCAGAGTTGTGTTTAATTAATGTGTATCTACCATACTGCAGTAGAGCTAATACTGATGAATTTTTAACATACCTGGGCAAATTGAGACAATTATGTGAGGAGCTGCCATGCCCAAATATTTGTTTTGTGGGGGACTTCAACGCTGGAACCACAAATACATTTGGTGGTTTGTTGGAAGACTTTTGCATGGAAAATGATTTTATCATTTCTGATTATGCACTACTACCCCAGGATACATTCACATACATTAGTGATACACACAACACAACGTCTTGGATAGACCATTTTGTCTCATCCTTTTCAGTGCATCAAGCAATGTTCAATATGGATATGATAACCGAGTGCATAATCTCTGATCATCGGGCTGTGGCAGTCAGCATTCAGTGCTCCCACCTTCCAGAATTTGATGACGAGGTGATGGGGCCTCAGCCAAGTCGAATTGACTGGCTTAGGGTTACAGCCCAGGAGAGAGAGGACTACTACCATGAAAGCAACAACCTACTTGATCAACTGCAAGTGCCCACAGAGGTTAGGCACTGTCAAAACTTTAATTGTACAGAAGAGAAACATCTGGAAGAAATAGAAAATTTGTATGCAGAGCTGACCAATGCTCTGCTTGCTGCTGCATTCTCTGCAATTAAACCAACAGGTAAAAAGAATGAAGGTAAATGTAACATTCCTGGCTGGAACTCGGTGGTCAAATCAAAACACCAAATTGCAATAGCAGCCTTCCGGCTATGGGTAAATTGCAATAGACCCAAGACTGGTGACATATACAGAAACATGACTATAACAAAAACAGATTTCAAATGTTCATTTCGGCAATGCCGCAAAAATGTTGAAATGCGCAAGGCAACTGGCCTAGCAGCTGCACTACAGGCTGATAAAACCAAGAAGTCATTTTGGCAAAAGGCCAATAACAAAAACAGATCCCCATCACTACCAGCATTGGTGGGAGGGGCAAATGGTGGTTCAGAGATTGTTAAAATGTGGAAAGACTATTTTAAAGGAATATTAAACTCTGAAAACTCTGCCAATGGGTCTGCAGAGTCTGTGGATCACAGCATAGACTGCAAGGAAAACTATCTGGGTCTTGAAATGCCCATGTGTTCTTTCGTCTCCTTGGCATCACTTCTTCAAAAGCTGCCCTTGAACAAAGCTCCAGGACCTGATTGTAATTCTGCAGAGCACCTGCTGTATGCAGGTGAATCTCTGCTTTTTTTCTCAGTGAACTGTTTAACATGTGTATTGTTCACGGGTATATACGCAATACCTGTTTAAACACAACAATGGTTCCCATATGCAAAAACAAGAATGGGAATATGTCTGACACTTCAAATTACAGACCAGTTGCAGCAGCCACAGTGGTGTCAAAGCTGTTTGTGCACTTCATTTCATCTGACATCTCTCCTTTCCTTGGTACCACAGAAAATCAGTTTGGTTTTAAGGCTGGTCATAATACTGATCAATGTACATTTTTGTTAAAGCGAACTGCCTCATACTTTGTAACCTATGGTTCATCTGTGCATGCTGTGTTTTTAGATGCCTCAAAAGCATTCGATCGAGTACTACACATGAAATTATTTGAGAAACTAATTCAAAGAAAGGTGCCAATGTTTTTTGTGCGCCTACTGAAACATTGGTACAAAGAACAAACGATGCAAATAAAGTGGGGCAAGCATTTTTCTGAACCATTTCATGTGTCTAATGGAGTTAGACAAGGGGGAGTACTGAGTCCATACTTGTTTGCTGTTTATTTAGATCTTTTGTCCAATGAACTAAACAACATTAAAGCAGGGTGTTATATTGGTGAAGTTTTATTAAATCACTTGGTGTTTGCTGATGATATTTGTGTGTTATGTCCAAGTGTACGTTGGTTGCAAAGAATACTA
>Ga0210059_1008370_pt1 | contig 16350 bp, 8 predicted proteins | sample Ectturendosymbi2_FD_188042 | JGI IMG/M metagenome (GOLD analysis project Ga0210059, IMG submission 188042) | Ecteinascidia turbinata endosymbiont from Florida, USA - Sample 2 (SPAdes) (version 2) | ecosystem: Host-associated > Tunicates > Ascidians > Unclassified | place: Key West, Florida...
TGCGAGGATTGGAAGGTTGTCCGCTGGTGTAGGACGCAGGCATCCAGTCACAATTCACAAGGCGTAGTTGATGGTGGGGTCAATGTGGCGGGTATGAACACTGCGGCACCAAACACGAGCGCAGTACTCTGCAGTCGAATGGACCAGAGCTAGGGTGGCTGTTCGCAATGTTGTTGCTCCAGCGCTCCAACCGGAGCCAGCAAGCTGCTTCAGGAGTGCGACGCGTGATGTTAGCTTCTTGCGAAGTGACTCAAGGTTTCGGCGGTACGTGAGCGACCTGTCCAACGTTACTCCGAGGTATTTGGGCTGGGAGCAGAAGGCAGGTTTCGTTGTTGAAGTTGACTTTCAGTTTAAGCTTAGCTTCCTGGTAACCTTGGTAATTTTTGGCCAAGGGCCATAACTCGCCAACCGATTGAGCTAGAGAGCTGTTCAAACCCTCTAAAAACTCGGAAAGTCTTGTAGTTGAGACCAAAAAAAATTTAAGTTTGGTGTTTGGGGTTTTTGGTTGTTGACGTCATGATTGGGGTAGGTTTTGCGTTTTGTATGACGTCATCAGTTGCTCCAAGGAGCCGATTTTGTGAATCAAGCTTTATTGTATTATAGGTTATAATACGAGTCTTTAGAGCCCTTGATCGACTTTCTAACGTTTCTGATTCCAAAGTTATGGCCAGCAAACTCCAAATATTTCCGGAATCCCCTAGAAGATTAGCGGGGTTTCCCTATTAGCGTGCGGCATTTTGGCCATAATTTTGGAACCAGAAATGCTACAAAGTCTATTAAACACTCTAAAAGCTCGTGTTGTAGCCTAGTTTCGAATAAAAACTCGAGTCAAAATGGCTCTTGGCGTTGGGGTTCAGGGCCCGATGACGTCATCCTAATGCAGTGGTTCCCAAACTGGGGGTAATATGCGATTCTTTGGGGGTAATGCGGAACCAAAACCACAATGTTGTTCTATATTATGAGCGATCACTGCGAAATATTTAGGGTTTAAGACATGATTGCTACCTTGATTTGGGTAACGACTCAAACAGGTTTGAGAACCACTGTCCTAATGTAAACAAAATATGCATAAACATGCTCCCATCATGTAAACATCAAAATTTTGGGAGTAAGGACAATTTCCCGCATTTCTATAAGCATTTACATTTGTATTCATGTTTTGCTTCAACGCACGTGTTTTTACTACGCCGCTAACAACAGATCTCCATAAAAGAATGAGCGCGAAAGATTGAAGTAAATGACGATGATAATTTTCTCTTTATGGCGTTGAGAATTGGTTATCGTTACGTATAATTTGTGGAGCAAAACGCCTGAACCCATTTTTCAGATTAGCCTACACGAGGCCAGTGCGGTACTCAGTAAATATGTATTGTAAGTATGGTCAGATAACTTCACAGCTGCCTTTTTCGTTAATTTCATTGTGACTGTTTTTGTTCCTGATATCGAGGGAATTCAGAATAAAGTACTGCAATATGGTTATGAATTGGAACAACTTGTTCAGTGAATGTAACAAGCATGTGTATTGCTAATTTGTATGACATCATTCGTCGCAAACCTTCCAGAAGAGCCTCCAATTTAGATTAGCCTATCCCTAGGGCCCCGAAAAATGAAAATTCGCCTCTTGCGAAAGGCCAGACGTGGAACGAAAATATATGAACAGTGAAAAGGTCCATAGAAACGAGCCCGAGTTAACAACGTAGTGAAGTGGGACCGTGGGTGGTGGCACAAACATACAAAGCAAGCAAGTTCGCGTTCTCCGATATAAATCGTAATCGAGGAGTCGGGCTAAGCACAAGGATCCCGTATGCCGGAGTCGCCATTGAGCTATTAAAAACAACAAGAACACAGCTTGAAGAATAGGCAGGAAAAAATGACACAGCATTGATACCTGTTTAAACACATTCAAAATCACACTTTTCCACATCTTGAACACAGACGTAGCATGACTGAATACTCATTCTACAACTGCATTCAGTGGCGTAACGAGGGGGTGGCAAGGGGGGACATCTGCCCCCGGGCGTAGAACTTTGGGGGCGCCAAATTTAGGTCGGAATGTTACGTCCTAATTACAAAATGTGAAATGTCAGCGGATGCTAATAATTGCAATTTACAAAATATCGAATGTCATTGCGAAATCTCGTCGAGATCATCAAGGTTCACAAAGCGAGCAATTATGAACCTTAGTGACGTTTCAAGCCGGAGTTTCTGTCTCCAGCAATAAGCGCCCGCCTGTGGTTTGACTCACGGCTGCGTCACAACGCTTTCAGAAAGCCAGAGTTGCGAATTTTCCGACATCCTTATCATTTCATAGTTGCGTCACAATCGGACGGGAATCTAGCTTTCACAGTGCATGCAGTGTGCTATATTGCGCATGCTTTCAGAGCAGCGATAAAACTTACACAATGTTGTTACCAAGGATGTGCAGAGAGGGAATGAACGAGGTGACGGACCCGGACATCCAAGGCAGTGGGTCATCCAAAGAGTCAAATTACAAAAAAGGCATTCATAATCTTGTAACTAGCCCAGGGGTGCAAAATTTTCTGTGAATGTTAGCAAGGCGCAGCAAGTGTTTGGTAGCGCACACATATAAGCTTTGCCATACAACATTCATATGCATGAAATATTAAAGGCAAAAAAACGTTCGCGCACTCCACGTATTTGGTCGCGCGGCGCAAGTAGGCGACCACATTTTTGCACCAAACGTGCTGCAAGGATCTGATGGGAACTTGCCTGAGGGGGCATGCAAATGTACAGTATGCTAAGTGATCTGAATGAGAGATGAAGCACCGCATCGTTACCTGCATCTGTTTGTGCTGAACAAAATATCTTAGCAATTTGTTTATAGTTCATAAAAATATAAAGGGCGGCAATGCATCAAGTTACATGGTTGTACTACTTTTTTCAGATACTATATCTAAGAGAAACAATAGACAACTCTATCTCCTAACATGCCGTAAGTGCTATCTTCTTTTGGTTGGCCTATCTGATACGTAGGCTACTTGCATGACTAAATGCAATATCTAACTCCTCAACGCATAGCTTACCCGCGAGTGAAAGAAATTTGCTTATAAACAGTCTCAAGCCCACAAAATAAAACAAATTTTTAAAAACCTGACACATTAAAAACAAAAAATACTCCTTGAATTCATTTTAATTCAAGTTTTCAAGACTTGTTCATTGGTCAAACAAGTTTTTACTTATTTCTAATGCCTGTATTTTCACTTTCCTCAATACTAGAATTTGGTGCAGGCATACAATCAAGCAAAGCAGTTGCCCCGGGAATCACTACACCTATCTGCATGTCCGTGGTTGTAACGAATACAGATCCGATGTTTAGGAAAATTTTTGAGCTTTTATGGTTTGAGAAATTTCATGTTGAAATGGATTTGGTGTGTTCTGAAGGAAGTTATGATGATTTTTATTTGTATTTAAATAAATGCTGATTACTTTTGCATAATTCTAATTGCAGCTGTGTAACAACGTTGAGTATATTAGTTATTGTGAATTTTTCAGTTACTGCTGTATGTTCTTTGTATCACTTTGACCTACAAACTGATCATTTCCATGGACATGATTGTCGAAATTCAAGTCACACGATTGCTAACCTCGAACATCGCGCGGAGCGTCACAGACATTAAATACTTCTTAGACTAGCGGATGTGACACATTTCATTTATAGCAGTTTTTTGAAGGAACAAATGACAAATTTACAGTAAAGGCAAGAAAACGTTTTCTCTGAAGTTAGATAATCCGAAGTAAAGCATTGAATCGCAGTATTTCTTTTATTTTCTGTCAACTTTTCAGGATGTTATACCCAAGAAAATGCTTTGGGATTGTGCAATTTTATATTTGTCAAGCAGTTTTGTATAGAATCATCTGCCTTCAGTTTTTCATATGCATTCTTCTATATGTTCTTCTCTTTTATGTATTCGTGAGCCGCCCTCAGTCAGTCCTTCATGATGTTTTATTACTCAAAACTCTGAGAACGCATGCTCCAGATTCCAGAAACCCCTAGTCCCTGCAGCTCGCATCAGCGGTGATTGTAACCAGACCTGACCATGGAGTGGAACAAGCGGGTGAGCTGGATTTGGCATTTTCAAAAGGCCCTGACAAACCTGCGGTGTGAAAACAAGGTGCAACTCTGGCCAATGTTATCCTGTGTTATCAGACATACAGTAAGCGTAACCAGGGGGGGAATATAGGGGACAGTGACCCCTTATTTTTAGAACATATAGTACATTTTGTGCTTCGGGAAACGGTATCCCAAACAAAATAACGTTATTCGCCTAAAATCAAAGTTATTGGTCTCACCGAAATTTTTGGGTTGGCTATGCTGCTGTTATCAGAAGACTTGTGCCCAAAAAATTCTGTCATCAAAATTAAGGTATATTTATACAGATGATCAAGGAACTTTTTGGCTAGTGTTGCAACCTCTCTGGTAGTGTTGCGTTGATTGTGTGATTCACCACGAACGGGATGTGCGTGAAGAACAAAAATATGTATGCGCGGAGCGAGCAAGCAATAATAAGAGAGATTGCGACGTGGTAGCTCTGCCGATATTAATGTGTGAACGATTGAACGTAACGACTAGCGTAAGCAAAGAGAGATTGCGACGCATGATCTCTATTGTTGCTTGTTGTCATGGTGCGAAGCTTTGCGCACATGCCGCTCGGGATTTCCGATCGCATCACTAGTTTTTGCATTTTATTTCACTAGTTGCCACAATTCGAGAATATATTACCGCATTTTGGAGTGTTGTAATAAAACAGTCTGAATGTTCAATCATGACCAACATTTTACAGGGAATAGCTTCACGCAAAACGATTACATTCTTAACTCTACACCGCGGTATTTAACGATTTCCAAGATTAAAAGGTCCTGACGTCAATTCTGTGACGTCACAATCTTAGGAAGTTTTCAGACGGATCTAGAAACAGCTGTGTGCAGGCGATTGTAGGTCCCGAGTCAGCTTTCGACGCGCTTTTTTTCCCAACTCATTCTTCGCATCTAAGCTGCCATGAGCGGGCTGGGTGGGGGCGCCAGAAGTGAGTTTGTCCCCGGGCGCTGGAACCCCTTGGTACGCCACTGACTGCATTAGATACCGGAATGCAAAGACAAGACAAAGCATATGTAGCAACTAGCAAGTTTTCTGTAAGGATGCCATTTGTGTTGCCAGTGCAGAAATAAAATATAGCTATTTTGTGTTGCCAATGCAACAACAATAACACAATTGAAACTAATCTGTCAAATATTTGATTTTATGTATAAGAGTCAGACAAATATCACTATTTAGAATGGTGCTGAAACGCTTGAAATCAGTGATGGAGTCTCGAGACTTGGTCTCGGTCTCGAGACGTGTCTCGAGACTCGTTTTTTGGAGTCTCGGTCTCGAAGGTCTCGTCTCGGTCTCGAAGGATTTCGGTCTCGGTCTCGAACTCTTCGTCTCGAGACTCTGCATAGGTTATTTTTTATTAAGTATTGAAAGAAGGAGTTTGTTAAAAAAACGGTTTTAAAAAATGATTGTTCAAGATTTAGCCGTTCAAGAAGGTCAGTGGCTAAGCTTTCTTTGTTGTTTTGTTGTTTGCGAGTTGGAGAAAACAATTTGCCCTCTACCCCGTTTAAAATTTATACTGGTCTAGTAGGTAGGTGCGTTCAACACTTGACTAGCACTCATATGACACTTTACCAGAGCTGGGCAGTAGCGAGGTACTAAAATAGCGAGCTACTGTAGCGAGGTAATTTTCCAGGAGTGATAGCGGTAGCGCCGCTCTTTTTTGAAAAAAATAACTCATATCACCATTTTATCGCTACTCGCTACTTTGGCGTGAGTGGTGGCCAAAGGAAAAAGCTCGCAAGAGCTCTTCGATCAGTACACGTTGACAGTAACTGCTCTTCACACTGTTTTGCGCTGATTTTGGATGATTTGTTTGCGGTCAGCTAGCAGCATTAGGAAAGATTTAGCTCAAGTTGCTTTTGACCTGATCGATAGGTTCCACGTTAGTTCGGTAAAAACTCAGCATCAGCGGCAAACTTAAAGCAGTTGCAGCTTCGAAACAGAAGCATTGGCTACTGCAACCGGTAAAGCTACGTATGATGGAAATCAATGCTTGAAAAAATATGGCACTGGGTTCAACATTTCGCTGCATGTGCAACTACGATTTTTGTTTTGAAGTATATCTCAGTATGACAGTTTTTTGTAGCTTGCTTCGACTTCAGGGTATTTGGCTGTATGCATAACTTGAAGCAAACTTATGATTCTGTCTTGAAGACAGTGGCGTAACCAAGAGGGAAGTGGAGGCATCTGTTCCCAGGCGCAGGATTTTGAGGGCGTAAATTGAGGTTGGAATGTCACGTAACAACTACGAAAATGTCAAATGTCAGCGGATGCCAGTAATTACGATTTGCAAAATGTCGAATGCAAGTCGCTGATACCCAGTTGCAAAATCTCATCAAGATCACCAAGGTTCGCAAAGGGAGCAATTACGAACCTTAGTGATATTTTAAGGCGTCGCTTGTGTCTTCAGCAACGAGCTCCTGCATGTGGTTTGACTGACGGTTGCGTCACATTGCTTTCAGATGGCCAGGCTCGATCTCATTCTATAGTTGCGTCACAATGGACGGGAATGCAGCATTCAAAGTGCATGCAACTGCGCATGCTTTTATAGCAGCGATAAATTTAAATAGTATGTCGTTACGACAACATATCTGATGTTTAGGAAATTATTTGATCTTTGATGGTTCGACAAACTTTATGTTGAAATGGATTTGATGTGATTCTGAAGGTAATTATGATGATTTTTATTTGTGAGATGTTTAAATAAATCCTGACTACTTTTGCAAGCTTCTAATTGCAAATGGGCAACAACGTTGAGTATATTAGTTATACTTGTGTACTTTTCAGTTGCTCTCAGGGACACGCGGAGAGTGGGGGCATAGTTAGTTTGCTTGAACATAATTTAATTTTAACGAATCTCACATTGTCGTTCTTTTAACTCTACAAGCAAAGTTAACACTGACGAAAGTTTTGGTTCATCTACGTTTAAACCTGACATAGCCCTACCAAAAGTTAGGTAGTTGGGCTTTTTTTATGATTGCAATTTCGTTGAAATTTTATTTGCCTCCATGCGCTTAGGTTAAAAAAAATGATGCCATTTTTTTGCAAATGGCCATCGCCTGGGCTAAACAAGCAGAGTGTTGAAAAAATTTTCTTTGATTAAGATTCTTACCTGACACAGCCACACAACGTCAAGTGATTGATTTCTTTATCACCACGATCTTGCTAAGATTTTATATGTGCTAAGCCGCAAATCACATGATGTCGATTTTGCATGTGATCGTTGTCCGAATGTAACACCAAATATTGGATCCTACAACTTCGCATAAGAATGGAACTGTTTTCTGACCGCTTGGCTTTGATTTTCCTCAGTTGTTAAATAAATTCTGTGTGGTTCTTAGTGTTTTTTACAGATTTTCATGCAAAAGTTTTTCAGATATTACGAAAAAGTACGTATGGGCTGTGAATGTCCTGACAGGGAAACTTAATTTCATAATGGAATAAAAGAAATTTATGATAGGATATTTTATATGAATAAGACTTCAGTACTGTGGATCCGTAATGGTACGTCAAATCGATGCCCTATAAAAATAACTAGCTTGACTGATTCGCTTGCTTGTCACCTTTGTGGGGACCCGCAACTTGAATAGGCCTACAGATATGTGCAAGTGTAAATCATCGCAAAAACATAAGAGCAGACCCGTCGGTAGATTCCTCGAAAGCTTTTACAGTAAATCGAGAGGTTTCAATTGTTGATGTTAAGAGATTTATTTTTTAGAGCTGATGCTGGCTGCTTAATGCGCATTGCACACCTTTGAAACTAAAGCATTTAACACTTAGGCTGCACTTTCAAAAGCTGGAATGTTAAGGAAACGGTGGTTGGTCAATTCGCTCTCGAATATCTAAATAACGATTTTTTGCACGCAGGCCATATAAACTACCTTCTACATAAAACTACTAAATTGAACCATGCAGAAACAAGAACCTCAGTTTTAAAAAAAAAATCGGTAATTTGTTCAGGGGTTTCATATGAAACCTAGATCAACATAACATTTTTTTTAAATAAATCTAAAATAATGCATAAAAATTCCGTGAGAGCTTTGACAGCCCGATTTGTCTCCCACCTGCCTATTCCAATTTATACGCGCATTAAACTCTGTGACAAACAGATTTGGTCTTTTATTGCTTGACAATTCCCTTCAGTACTGTGCACACAGTGCGAAACTTGCATTAATGATGGCGATTGCTAGACTACAACAATCGACTCACAAAGCCAAATAGCCAAATAGATATGGGCGTTTCTGCAGTCTGTGTTTCATTTATATGTGCATGCACTGTAAAACAATTTTTCCCATATCATAACTGTTCAATGACTATTTTTTTTAGATCACGTGTTTCCTTTAACAACTTTTTACAAAAAAACATTTCAAGGTTAGGTTTTTCAAAATAGATCCTACGTCAGTAAAACAAGACCAAAAAATTTTTAAGTGCAGCAAAAGGAGCGGTAGCGAATAGCGGTAGCGATAGCTCGCTACTATTTTTATTCAGTAACGGATGCAGTAAGGCCGCTATTAAATTTAACAAATAGCGGGAGCGGTAGCGGCGCTATTAATAAAGTAGCGGTTGCCCACCTCTGCACTTTACTAAAACCTTTTTGCCAAGCCGTGGTACTGGGATCAACCCAGAAAGACACTAAAACGTGAAACAGTGCTTAATCTAAATTTAGTTAAAAACTATCAAGTTTCGAAGCGAAAATGCAGCTAAACAACGCTTTTTTAAGAAATGTCCTACGTCAATAATGGTGATCCGCTTTGCCCCTGACAAAAATAATAATAAAAAGTTCGTAGAAGAAAAAACGATTTGACGAGCCACTAACTGCTATGTCAAGATTTCTCATCAATTTGAAAGTTTCAGCAATTTGCACGGTTCATCGGTACCCTAATGTTATAAAGTTTCATGAGGGCAAATTGAGGCCTGTCCAAGACAAAATAGCACACGAACTAATAGACAAAAAATGCCTTAAAAATACGAACATTTTAAACCAGTGGTTCTCAGAGTGGTCGATATCGACCCCCAGGGGTCAATTGGACCATCCAAGGGGTCGATAAATAGTCACGGGGCGAATGGGGGTCACTGAATGGCCAGGGGGTCAATGAATAACTGCTGGCGTCTACTGGAGCAATGGAGCTTCCAATTCAAAATTATTGTTAATCGGGCAAGGAATGCAAACGGCGTTTTTCAACAAATCAAACAAAATTAAGAGGACTGATAAAATCTTAGCTACAGTAGTTTGAAAGTATATTCCATTCGAATAGTTTTTTATTAAATCATCTATTGTGATGACATTATGAAAACTGTTCTGTTTGTTACGTCACAAACAATATTGTAGTGCATGTGCCGCAATTCTGCAGTTGTTAGACTGGTAGTACGTACAGACTACAGTAGTATAGGCAGAACCGTCGCCGGAAAGTTTTCAATAGGGGGGCTTTGCCCTTCTGCGGAAGCATTTTGGTTTTCGCGGAGGGGCTTGACATTCTAAAATTGGCAAAAACTTCACTAATATATAGTGTTTCATGTTTCAATTTGGAGGGCTTGGAGCTTTGTTTGGGGGGCTAAAGCCATCAAAGCCCCCCGTAGCGACGGGACTGAGTATAGGCTGCGCAGTGGCACGGAGAACAATTTGACACACATTTTCCTTGTATTAGTAGCTGCTGGGCTAGGCCACGGGGTCTACAGAAAATTGTATACTTCAATTGGGGGTCAACGTGCAGAAAAGTTTGAGAACCACTGTTTTAAACTATCTCCCAAGTTGACAGTTCCAGCATATTTGTGGTTGAATACCAATCATTTACGAAATTTTCGATCGGATAACCTGTCTCAAGATAAATCTTGTAAGTAGATAATTAACGGGCAAGACAAAGAAAAATTCAACAAAGATTTCTTAAAAATGATCAGAATATAAAATTTTATCTTTATTCTTTGAAAGTTTTACAAATGTCAGGATTGCTATGCAATGTTTTGAAAATTTCGGGGGGGGGCAAATGCCTCAAATTCCCCCCCTGGTTGCGCTCCTGGGCTATGTCTACAACATGCAGGGGATCCAAAACTGATTTTTTTGCAGTTCTAACAACTTTATGTTGTATTGAATGATCGAGGTTATGCATACAACAAATCAACTATGTTAGAAGTCTTCAGGGAAGGTCTGTTTGAATATCGATATTATTGAGCTTTGATCAACGCTAGTACATAAAAGTTACTGAATATTTAATGTTTGACCATTACCTCTGTTGCATTAATTAAGATTATATAGGAACAGCAACGTGGCTGACTTGCAGTGCAGTGTTTTGGCCAAAAGATAAACAATTCCTGCACGTGGTGGATGGCGTTTGCGCAATGTTCGAAAACACGTTGAACTTCACGACATCTATCAGTTGATCAAGAGAGATCGCACCTAGGGGGGAGTTTTTTTCATAGAATGTTATAACAATTTTGACATAACCTAGAATTAAATTATTTGTAAAAAAGCGTTTTTTCTAACTTCTTAGATTATATGTCACGCATGAGCACTAAAAATCTAAGCCAACTGAAAATTTTTGCGTGTGGGCGTCTGGGCGTTAGCCGTTAATTACGTAGTAGTTGTGTTTAGTCTCGTGGCATAGCTAGTGGGTTAGGAATGTTTGTTTCTCAGGCTATTTCATAGCTAGCCAACACACTGTTAAGTCAGTCATACTTCAGACAATATGCTACAAACCATTTTCAGATTTTGGACGCAGGATTTAGCTACTAGACGCGAAACCAATCTGAGGGAAAAGAGACAGACTAAGTAAAATTCCTTTGTTGTTTGAAAACCGCTTTTAGGCTCTTTTCCGGAAATCTGTCGAATGGTATTTCAATGCGGTTGTAAACATTCATGCATCGCAAATCGACTATTAGGAAAAGCAGTTGGATGCTAAGCAGTTGGATGTCATCTCTCACCAGTCCTTGTACAAGTCTCTACGTCTTATTGATGTTAGCTTGAAAGCTTTCAAGTGTGAAATTATACTTTTTTTTAAGGTCAGCAAGCATTTATATATTTATAAGCGTCGAATTAACCTGTAGAAGGGGGACAATATCCTGGTTTTAGAGGTTTGTAAGCAATTGGGACAACTTCTGCAGCCAGCAGTGCTGGAGGTGAGAGAGGCTTCTTTTTGATGAACATCAGTAAAACAAAACAGAGATATGTAAATTTTATGCATGACAGCTCGACGCTTTACACATCTACAGTCGACTAAATACATGACGAACAGATAAAACGTGGAAACTGGATAAATTGATGCACTGTAGCAGCAAAAACACAGCCAGTTGAAAATCTGACAAGCTTATGGAGCTTCATAATGAAAATAACGGCCAAAGAAAACGATATAAACAACACGCAGCTTTCCTGTAAACACTGGGTTTCTTCGAAGAACCGTTGCGCATTGGACTTCAAACGCATGTCAGCCGCAAAGATTTTGACTCAGAAGAACATTGTATATCATTTTTATTTATTTATTACATGTGATTTATGATGTTTTAGTTTCAGATGAGCCTGTATACCTCTAGTGCCGTGTCGATTCAGTGATTGCCATAGTGATTTGTGTCAAATCTTTTTTGTTTGAAATTGACTTTCTTTAATCGTTTCAGTGCCGGGCATTGCAACCGATCATGGGCCCACGGTGCAGTTGGTGGATTTGGTTAGGGAAGAGGGGAATGACCCCCCTTAACCATCATTATTGTGAGATTCATTCTGACCCGGAATGGTACAGCACCTGACAGGGTTCCGAATTTGGGTTAAAAATATGTCAATATTTCTGAGGGGTACGTGACTTTTCGGTCTGGAAACATTTCGGTCATGACATTTCTGTACATAAACAACCGATAACATTTGTTTATTTAAAATAAATGCTTATATAGGCAGGCGAAATGTCACGCTAGCTGGTGTTATACAAACTACCTTTGATGTTTCAGCGAAGTGACAAAACAGTCTGACAGGTGAAAGTTAACGTTAGTCGGTGTTATACCAACTTTATTTAAGTATGTTTGCAGTAAACTTGACATGAAAATCATGTGTTGATGCTGATTAACTGTTGGAACTTGGATCACATTTGCATTCTTTTGAATAAAACTTTTCGTTGATTCAAGTACGTTTGCCATAAAACGTTAGCATGTAAGATTTCTGCAAGATTTCATAGTCTGACCAAAATGTCTCGAGACGAAAACGACCAAGACCGTGACCGAAACGGCTTAGACTGAATCGGCCAGACCGAAAATTCTTGTTTCGATTTCAGAGGTGCTACGTCACCAAAAATGGTTGATAAAAAATATTTTCATTGAAAATGGTCGCATTTTAGGAAAATTTCCAAAGGGCGCCTAAGTTTCTTTTGATCTTGACGGTACTTTTTGTACACCAGCCGACTTACAAAAATCTAAGAGGAAACACTGCTTATCAGTACAGTAACAACACTACAATACTGTGCATCTGGCCGTGAGAGAGACGCAGGTAGTATGTATGAAAGCGGTTACAGAAAAAGAATGAAAAACACGGTACTTAATTGATGCTCAATTTTCCACTGACAAAAAGCTCGCGACAACGCAAGAGCGCCAGACACTGCAAATCCCCATGAAAAGCAATATTGTCAGTATTGAATCCTACCTTTGGTTGTTTTTACCAGATTTCCCTCAAATAGAGATTGCTTGTTGAAACTCTTATGTTAGTTATCTCAGCTAGAACGGTTTCTTGTGATCTCTGTTTGGAAAAAGGTGTCTACATTGGACTTACTTCATGTGGTTAACTGAGGATGTTGCGACAATGCTTTGCTGCAGTGCAAAACTTGTCTTCATGCTGTTTACCATCGGTCTATGGCATAGACCAGTGCTTCTCAACCTTTTTGATGTCGCGGCCCAATTTTCGCCGAGACTTTGATTTTGGGCCCACTTCACGAAAAATTTGTTTCAGAACTCATGACTAGGCGCAATTATGGCGATGAAACAATCAATTATTTATCCCAGAAAGGAAGTTGCAGCAAAACAAAAGAACGTTAAGACATGCGATGTAGTGAGTATATTTATTTAAGTTATCTACATTTATTTAAGTTAACAAATATTTTAGTTATCTCGGAACATTTCGCGGCCCACCGGTTGAGAAGCGCTGGCATAGACCAGTGCTCTTCAACAGGGGTTCCGCAGAACATGTAGTGGGGTTCCGTGAGTGTCAAGGGTTCCTTGTTTTTTAGGGGAAATGATTTTTTGCTTCAGTATGTTGATGCGTCATTATGTAATTTTTAGATCACCGTGCCGCATTCAGACTCCATGTGGGACAGTTGGTTACACAGGAGGTTGATTGCAGATGCGGAAAAATAAATGTTGGGAGTTGTTGCGTCACTTGTTGTTCATTGTTGTGGAATTAAGAAGAACGTTATTATTGCATCACAGTTGTACAATGTTACCGATGTGCAGTTCAGAGTCGAGTCTCGACTCGAGTGGACTGAGTGTAAAGTAGATTTAGCCTGAGTCTAGTAGAGAGTAGACTGAAACACAGACTAGAGATGCTGTTAAACCTTTGTGGGAATAAAGTAAAAAGAATGTGAAACCCAACTTTATACTATTTACTCAAGCCATGTGAAGCAAAATAACATAATTTCTTTTTATGTGAAGCGAAATAATAACAGCGAAAGTGTCGACGGTGATGGGCAATGTAGTTCAATGTAAAAGAAGCACCTAATCCGAAGGGGACCAAATGTAATTCAATTACCAAAGTTAGAAAATGGAACGGCAAATATTTCAGATACCGGTTCTTTTTGCCGGATGACTAAATTCTAAATGTAGCTGCTGTAGCAGCTAGGCTACATTCCAAAAATGCAAGAACAATCGAGTCATTAAATTTCTTGCTTTTTAACTTCTGTAATAACTGTTCGTTTGTTGAAGTGTCTGATAACGACATATTTCATTTTGTTGCAAGTAACTCGTGTTTTTTAAATTTTTGTTAACGGGGTTCCATGACAAACGGAAAAGTACACCAGGAGTTCCGCGATGACAAAAAGGTTGAAGAGCACTGGCATAGATAGAGGATTAAGTCTTGTTTGGAAAATGACAACTTTAAAACGGGATAAATTAATCCTGTGTCCACTGAACAGATTGTGGTTGTTTGGTTCATAAAATATGCGTAAAATATGTATTACCGTAGAATTTGCCTGATTCGTCACCACAAGGGGATTGCAAAAAAGTGACAAATTAGGCGAAGTGACGAATTACGCAAACAGGTGGAAACTCTATCATAGAAGCTCGTATACTTTATCATAGTCAGGGCCGGCGCTAGGTGGTTGGGCCCCCCCCGAACCTGGACGTTGGGGCCCCCAATATACAATACATTGCATTTAACACATAGTATTTACGTAAACAAAAACATCGATTTATTTTAACAAATGCACATGAAAGCATTTTCTACAGCATCAGCACAACCTATAAAGCTGACAGACTTAAGCAATTGCTATGTTTCAAGCTAGGAAAAATGACTTTTCCAAGTTTTCAAACCTGCAAATGTTTTTACTTTTAGTCGACTCAAACATATCACATATTTTTACAGTTTCACTTTCAATAGATATCATTGCCAGATATGTTAGTTTTTCATCAGTCACAGTTGATCTGTGACACGTTTTGATTAGCCTCAACTTGCTAAAGCTCCGTTCAACAGTATTGCTTAGGCTACAGCAGTGATCGGCAAACTTTCATTAGAATGGCCCCAGACCCCCTTTCTATGGGCATCCGCAGTAATTTTTCCGGAGGGACAACGTCGACATTTTGCTTATACTTTTCAGGTTGCTGACGATGCAATGCAAACGGACGTTCACAAAGCGCTTTACCCTTTCTTCACAAAGAGAAATTGCTCCATTTTACAGCAATAGTAACAAAAAATTCGCTTCGTTGGCAGCAATAGCCATGTATATTGCGATAAGTCACAAAATAGACTATCTGCAGATTTTAAGCAGGGTACTTTTTTACAAAGAAGCAAATTGCTATGGTCTTTAACAAAACCACAATTATGTATTTATTTTACCTTGAAAGACTTGCCAGAACTACTTAGAAACAGGAACTAGAAACGTCTAATAAGATCTCACACAAAGCAATCAAACACCCTTTTCAATAAATCCTTGCTTGTCTTTACTGACTTTTTCATGATGAACGCTCATCCATATAAACCGGACAACCGTTCAGTCTCACACTAACAATGGATTTTTCAAACTTATGATGCTCCTTTTTACACAGTAGGCTACAAAATATGGCTAAATGTGGCTATCCACTGTTAGAACTCACTGTCTCCCTGCATTACTTGTGTTCAACACTTGCATGCGGCAAAACGCTAGGTGAACAAGTGAAGATTCGTTGCCATGTTATTGTCACGCAATAAAACCCAGCAGTAGAATAATCTGCACGCAAGTTTCGCAACTTGCCTCTGCAGACAGGCAAAGCAGCGGACATGAGTGAACTGCAAACTCATCACTGGACAACCCCAGGACAGTGAACCTGGTTCTTGTGCACTGTGAGTGCCATACCGGTAGATGAACTGTCAATGCAAGAACTAAATCAATTTAATCGGAATTACGCTTATAAAAGTCTGGCCCGGTGCAAACTTTCAAAGTCAACTTATCGAGTTGTTCTGTGACTACTCTTTTAACGTGTGACTAAACGTATCTCCTACTCGCAATTACTAGCTAAGGCATCTAACACCACTAACCGCCTCTTAGTGCCAGTCACAAGATGCGGGAGTAGTGTCAGCTTTTTGCGAGTGCATCCATATTTTTTCTTGCAAAGAACAACATGTACGGACGTTCAATAGCATAAATCGACAGAACAGTGACTGCAATACGTGTGGTAAGCAGTGGCGTACGCAGAAAATTTTCATGGGGGGGGTTTTGGTTCAGGGTCGTATGGTGGTCATTTGTATTTGGTGTTCGCTGTTTGTGACATCACAATTTGACGTCATTTCCATGTTTCCAAACCAACGTTTTGGCGAAGTTTCTTGACATAATCATGCATATTTTTCTACATCCACTCCCCTTATTTCATGTGGCATTGCACTGAATATAAACTATCAGCGGTCCAAGTTAGGCTATCGGAGGAAAATAAACTCAACGCTACGACACAGCAGTTCATAACTGCAAAAATATCAGGCTGGGCGTTAAAATAGGGGAGTGAAACACACTCACCACTACGTCAGAGCAATTTACAACTGCAAAATGAGGCTGCGCTAAGGTCTCGTCAAATACGAGCAGTTGAGCATT
>Ga0210059_1008371_pt1 | contig 16347 bp, 9 predicted proteins | sample Ectturendosymbi2_FD_188042 | JGI IMG/M metagenome (GOLD analysis project Ga0210059, IMG submission 188042) | Ecteinascidia turbinata endosymbiont from Florida, USA - Sample 2 (SPAdes) (version 2) | ecosystem: Host-associated > Tunicates > Ascidians > Unclassified | place: Key West, Florida...
TGGCCTAGGGCCCAACTGCCGGCCAAAGTGTTTCGCTGAAGTTTTTGTTGGAAACTAGGCTTGAGTCCAATTCTTTTGAGCCTTTGATCGACTTTCTAGCGTTTCTGGTTCAAAAGTTATGATATAAAATAAATAAATTAGTTAATTAGCTAATTAGTCAAATATTTTTGCTAACTTTCATCATAATTTTTCAACCCGAAACCCCAGCAGGTCATCCAAAGTATCAAAAGACTCGGATTGTAGCCTAGTTTCCAGTAAAAACTTCAGCGAAATACTACCACCTAACAGTTGGCGCCCAGGGCCAGGCAAAGTGGGCTAAGGTGGCTTAAAAGTCCTCCACTTCTGACGTAACTCACAAAAAACCCACACTCCCAAGCAAAAAATTTTTTTCGAGTGCAGACTAGAAGACTTGCCGTGTCTTTTGACGCTTCGACCAGTTCCATAACCTGAACAGGAACAGAGATGTTCCCACCCAAAGCCACGTGCATTTAGGCGGTTTTTCTGAAAATCCCTGAAAGCAGCCAGACGCCAAAGTGTTAAGTGCTAAAACAGCAGATTATGCAAAACAGGTATGGTTTGTGAATGATATCTTTGCAGAAGGGCCACTACAAGGTGTTGAAAATGGTGGGATTACCTAAAGGCCAAGGGATCTGACTTTGTATACTGCCCAAAACCTGCAAATTCTAGTCTAATAGTGAAAAATGAGAAAAAAATTCACACTATGGCAGCAAATAACAATAGAGGTCACACTATTGCTTGTTTACGCCACTTGTCTATAGGTGTTATTCTTCGCACTTCCTGTTCATGGTGAATCGCACATTCAATGCAACGCCAAGTGAGATGTTGCAACAACATTCCTTTTTAACAACAAACTACAATGATCGCACGTTCTTTTTGTGAAGGTTGCATCTGACATGGCTTTCACAGCACCATTTTGTTGCAATCGGAAAGCTCAAGTGGCAAGTGCACTAAGCTTCACACTGTGACAGCAAGCAACAATAGTAATCACCCAACAAGATCACTCTATTATTGCTTGTTTGCGCCACTTATGTATGGGTGTTATTCTACATGCACATCCCATTTGTGGTGAGTCACATATTCAATGCAACCCCAACTGAGAGGTTGCAACAATGCCAGAGTGGACAGGCTGAATGCACCATATTAGCTTTTTACTGTAAAAAGTGACCAATTTCACATTGACATCTGGATGCTGTACTGTAAAAATTAATAAAGTCTTTGCGTAAGCATAGTAAAAGTTGCATTTGGACATAGATCTTATTTTCAAGGTTCACTTTGTATTTGGCACCTAGCGTTATTCTTGAGAATTCATCTTCAAAAGTGTCCAACACAAGCTTCTTGGTTTCTTCTTAAATACATCATCAAGGTTTTGTTGATGGTTTCCATAAAATGCTCACTTCATATCTAATGTTCTTGTCAAAAAAATTTAATGTAACTTCTGTTGATTCCGAGAATCTGTCTTAGAGTATTTGAATTTTTCATGGTATGTGATTGTACTGTTATGAAATTTTCTTTGCAATGCATTTAGAAAAAATTATTCCCATCTACTTTGATTTTCTTTGCTTTTAAAGTAGTTTTTTATCCTCTTCAATATGACTACCCAACAAACTTCGATCAACATTGCCAGCGCAATGCTTAATTTCACTTTTGCCTAATTTTCTTCTTGAATTCTTGTTTTTACCTAGTGAACTTTGACCTTTCTGTGATTGTTTAATTCACGTAACTTAATTGGAGATATTCCATATGTTTCTAAAGACCTGTTGACCTCTCTCTCTACTCTTGCTACACTTCTCCATCGCAATTTGCTGCTTACTTGTGTGCTGAAAACATTAGTTTCTTTTTTACTTCCAAGCCTTTCTGCTATGATTTTGAAATGCTTCATGTAAGTTGGGCACCACTTAAATCTAGGAAGAGGTTGTTGATATAGGTGTACAAGGTTCTGTGCAGCATCTAAGCTTATAATTGAAAAAAGCTTTGATTTTTTACATGCTATGTGAAGGTCAAACAAGTTACAGCAGTGTTCTTGTGTGGCAGAAAAACTTCTCAAAAGAGAATTTTCATGCTATAGACCAGGGCTACTCAATTATTTGAAGAAAGGGTCCAGTTACAAATGTCAAAATTTTTCGAGGTCTGGTCACTCCCATAAATTCATGCAAATATGACATGTCTTGGATTTTATTAACAAAAAGCATAATGTGAGAATTTAATACGATTATATATAGATACACAGAATCCGGTAAATGGATACAGATATTAACAAAAGTTGTCAGCGTTATTTATTCTACTGGTGGGAGTAATGAAATTTTGTGCTTCTTGGCAGTTACCTAAAATGTTGTTTCAAGGTAGTGACAGCAAGTCAAAGGTAGTGTTGAAGGTTTCAATAAGTCAGGACTGTCAGCAGTCAATGGTGTAACTAGATGTTTGAGCCGGGAGGGAAAACGTAGCTGAAATGGGTCCACTGGCCACTGTAGGGGGTCACTAGCAACACTCAGAAAAAAAAAAGAAAAATGGGGGTGAATCTGGATGTGCATGGCTATACCAAAACCTAAATCACTGAAAAATACTCCGAAATATGCAAAAGAATGCTGACAACTAAACGAATCCTGAACCCGAAGTATAAGCTAAGTGGAGGCCTGAGTTTTACATTTACTGTAGCTTGCAGCAGGGACAATTCGCCCCTTTGGCAGCAACAGATAGACCCAAATACCGTGAGAATTTCCAATAACAAATTGCAAGTGTTGAGGCGCTCTGCTTCGCGCGAAAGTAATTGGCCAAATGAAGCTTCCGATAGCTTTTCACCAATGGGGATGTGTAAGCGTGCCGGCACTTGCACAAGCAGTGGAAAAATTTTTGGAGATTCCTTTGACAAGAAGTTTTCTGGTGTGCCATCAAAAATATTTTTTTTCATTGCTATATTCTATTGGAATTCAATTAATTCCAGTTGAATTTTGGCTGCGTCCACACCAGTGGTGTCAAACTGCCGGAGCTTTGCTCCACCACCTTCATCAGTGAATGATGGGTTGCCTACAAATATAAGTGAAGATGCCCAGCAGAGCTGCGGCACCTATAAAATTTCCACTAAATCTTTGATCCACACATGTGTATGTGTCTTTTGCTTCATTTGAAATTTCAGTAATGTCTGTCACTTAAAAGGGTTTTGAAGAAAGAGCAGCAACTGTTTTCGAAAAGAAAAGTCGCCAAACTGTTCGGCAATGTTGGTAGTTTCCTTTTCTTTATCATTTCCTTAAAAAGCTGAAAATGCATTAGCTTTTCTTCACATTTTGTTGTCTTCCCGCAAAAGCAAATTATTTCCAAAAGGTCCAAATCTCTGCAAAACTCTTCTTTTACTCAAGCATCTTTCATAATTTTGCACAAGTAAATTTGTATAAGGGCGTTGTTTTCGGAAAGAAAAGGTTCCATCGCTATTTTCTAGCCTTGAATCCACTATTTTCAATAGCAGGATAGACATTAGTAACAAACTATTGTTGAACAATTATGACGAAACAATTACTTTGAACAAAATGAACACAACAAGCCCACCTCAGGTGTGTGCTGTAATGTAGCTGAATAATAGCTTGATCGACAATCACTTATACATTGGTGAGGAGTTATGCTTTAGAAGTAAGGCCAAAAGCGCAAGGTTTTTGGATAAAAACGTCTGGGTATAGAATACACCTTTTGAGAGGTTGACAGGGTCTGGCCGTCACCATCCAAAGGTCCGGATTCGGTCCACAGTCTGACATTTGAGTAGCCCTGCCATAGACAAACTGTAGAAATAGATTATCTAATAGTTCTGAAATTTTTGATCTCCAGAACAAACATTTTTGTTCTTCATTTGCAAATTCGATTAGTTTGATTTCAGTTTTGAGGTCTTGTGGCAGCTTACACAGTCATTAATTTTTAAACCAATGTTACAAGGATTCAAAGACATGATTTTGCAATATAATCAAATGTAGGGAGTCTACTATGACAATTGCAGATCAGATAATGCATATAAAATCAGAATCTAAACATTGTTAAATTTTGTTGTGTATCGTAGGCTTACTTGCAAATATGCATGATTCATAGATTTTATAAGACCGTACCATGTAATGTGTCATTAACCAATTTGCCCCTGGAGTCATAGCACATAAAACAATCTCTGCCCTTGCTTTCCTGTTGTGTTTTATTCAATTTGTAATTAAAAGCTCTTGTCATTTGTTGAATCAGCTGACTGGGCGCTGCTTTCATCTTTTTGCAATGATTCAAACTTGCACATATCTATGTTAAAGTAGCTACTTTCCACATGTAAGATAAGGAATCTATCAGTAAAATTTTAATAGGAAATCAATTTCACGTAACACTACGTATCATCAGTGGTGAAATCTGTAAGCAATACTAACAGAGGCAATGTTGAAAGGCTAAAAAAAGAGAAGAGAAAGCAAACAAACTTGAGACTGAAGTGAGTGAATCAAAATACAAACTGCGACAATTAAACCTGGAAAATATGTCTTTCTAAAATAGTTGCTTTCGCTGTAATTTTAAGCATAACTGATGCTGTTGTAACCTCTCCATTGGTGTTGCGTTGAATGTGCAATTCACCATGAATGGGATGTGCGTGAAGAACAACAACCATATATATGTGGCACGAACCAGCAATAACAGACTGATCTCGTCGGATGATCTCTATTGTTGCTTGCTGCCACAGTGTGAAGCTTTGCGCACTTGCCGCTCAGGCTTTCCAATTGCATCAGAATGGTGTTGTGACCAGGATGTAAAGGTCATGCCAGGTGCAACCTTCACAAAAAGAATGTGGGATCAGTGCAGCTCATTGTAAAAAGGAGGGAATGTTGCAACCTCCCTGTTGGCATTGTGTTGAATGTGCGATTCACCACGAACAGGATGTGTGCGAACAAGGAATAATAGAGTGATCTAGTCAGGTGATCTGTATTGTTGCTTGCTGCCACAGTGTGAAGCTTTGCGCACTTGCTGCTCGGGCTTTCCGATCACGTCAATGGTAATTATCATTGTGCAAGGTAACAGACCATTTAAACACCTTTGAAGCCAGTATAGTTTCAGCCTGAATCAAGCAGTTTGCACATGTCTTTGTGTGGGCATAATGTTGCTGCCGATTGCACTAGAGAGTGGTTCAAACTCTCAAAAGACTTGGGAAGTCTTTGTGTCTGCAATGAAAAAACAACTTTTTTTTGATTTTGGGTTTTGGATTGGTTGTGAGTGATGTCATAAGTAGAGTAGTTTCAGGCCTTTTTGACCCACTTCGTCTGGTCCTGGCAGGGTTGCGGAGTCGTAAGGAGTCGGAGGTTTTTGGGTGGAGTTGGAGTAGGATTCCTAACAACATTAGGAGTTGGAGTCAGATATTTTTGTCCGACTCTGGATGTCCAATTGGATCAATTTTTACATTACACTCCTAAGTTGGGAATTCCTGTTAAAATGGTACAATTCCTTTTAAAACTTTTGTTGAAACAAAGATTTCTTGCTGTGCACCATGATTTGCATTGATTTTAACAACCAAACTTCATTCCCTTTATGTTAAGGAGTCAGAATCGGAAATTTTAGAAAGGTGGGAGTTGGAAATTTTGGAAAGGTCAGATTTGGAGTCGGATATTTTACCTCCGACTCTGCAACCCTGGGTCCTGGGCCCAAACCGCTAGATGGTAATATTTCACTCAAGTTTTTAAATTGGAAACTGGGCAAAAATCTAAGTCTTTTGATGCTTTGGATGACTTGCTGGATTTCGGGTTCAAAAATAATTGATTACCTAATTAGTGGATTAATTAATATTTTGTTTATTTTAGGCCATAACTTTTGAACCAGAAATGCCAGAAAGTTAATCAAAGGCTCTAAAGACTCTGATTCTAGCCTAGTTTCCAATGAAAACTTGTGTGAAATACTCCCATCTAGCAGTTAGGCCTTAGGTCAAGTGACATGAGCCAAAATGGCCAAAAACTACCTCACGACATTATTCACAAAAAATCGAAACCTTAAACCAAAAATTGCTTTTTCATTGTAGACTCAAAGACTTGCTGAGTCTTCTAAGGATTTCAACAGCTCTCGAGTGCAGTCGGCTGAGGAGTTACACCATTGTTAAGACATGTTAAAACTACTTGATTTTAGGCTGATTTCGAAGTATGATATATTCGTACGCCGGTAGCGGAAGTGTTAAGCTTGAAGCTATACGCTGTGTGATTCAGAGATTTGGCAGAATATGCAAGACTGCATTTGTTGCGTTGGCAAACAAACTCTAGTGTGCGCCTGCAAAAACTCTGTGACACTTGTTAACAACTTTTCTAGCACACTAGTGGTGAAAAAGGTAAAACATGTCAGCGACAGCATGAAAGATAGTAAAGATTATTATTTCACATGGGAAAGAACATAAAAAACCCACAAATATTTTTTAACCAAATTTGTTTTTTTGGGCCAGAACTTTTTAACCAGAAATGCTAGATGACCAATCAAAGGCTTTAAAGACTTGTATTATAGCCTATTTTTCACTAAAACATTGAGTCAAAAGATTGGCGTCCAGGGCCTGGTGACCTTGGCCAAAAATGTGTAAACCTATCCACATTATGACGTCCCCCACAAAAAACCCAAATCCAAAACTTTCCAATTAAAAAAAAATCCAAACTAGAAGACTTTCTGGATCTTTAGGAGGTTAGAACAGCTGCCTAGCTAAATCAACTAGCGGGTTATGGTAGTGCAAAGTGACGCAAGAAATGTGGCTCATATAGCAAGTATGAATATAGCATACACTGCTGTTGAAGGTTTTAATAAATAGTAAAAGTTTGGTATTTCAAATTAATAAACTGTGGATTGGGTTCAAATCAAGTTATGCACTAAAATAGTTACTGAAAAACTGGTACCGTTTAATGAAGTAAGCAATGTTAGTCTATGTGGAAATTTCATTATATTTCACTTTTTAGGTTTTTTTTGTTTTACGTAAAAACTTGAAGTAAGCTGGAAGTATAAGAGGACTATCCTATGGAAGGGCAAGCCTTGCCTAGACTGCAGCCTCTTCCGGTAAATAATTTAAAGTTTTCCATATAACAAATTTGTTACTACTGTGTATCTGTGTAATTATGTAGCAGTGCATTATAGTGCTTACTATCACACAGAAAAATATCTGAATGACTTCCATAAGTATGAGTAACAAAGTTCAAGCTTCGTTTAGAATTAAATTAGGAAGTGTAGTTGAATCTGGCTTCCAAATGCGATTTTAAACAGTGGTGATTTGGCAGAAGACCAGAAAGATGAAAAATTAAGTGCACAATATTTTCTGTAATGACATTCGATGTGGACCCATATGTTTCAACAAGAAATTTACTGCATTTTTGGAGATTTAGGTCGCAATTGTGTTTATGGTGAAGTTTGTGTTTGTGTTTATGATAATAGAAAATGCAAAGGGAAAACAAAACGTATTTATACACTATTTTGACTGAAACGAAAAGAGGATGTGGTCGTACTGTTTTGATCAGCCAACTAACAGAAAAATACATTTGATGTGCACACGTACTTTTATAAATCAATTGAAATGAATTTCTGAAACAAATGAGTTTAATTCACTCGCTGTTCAGCATTGTGTCACATATGATTTCAATTGTTTGTGGTTGTGTTGGGAGTCTGTGCTTTTTACAAAACAAATTCTTATAAGCTTGCAGTTGTTTTATGTCTGTTTTGTAGAAAAAAATAACTCTCCACAAAATCACACACAAGTTGAAACCCTGTGTGATGTGCTGCTCTTTTTATAAAAGCTCTAATGTAAGAATCTACATTTACATGAAATTCCATAGGGTTGTTTTGAAGCTGTGCAAAAGTAACATGAAAAATTATGGGTGTTATGAACAAAACATCTAGCTTGTTGGTAGTTCTTCCTTATTATAATCAGTTTATGGACAATATTGACAATATTGAGCAATTTTGACAACAGGGTTGATAAAAATCATGATTTTGCAAAAAAATCAAATAAATCAGTTTTTTTTAATTTAAATCAGATTTTTTTATTTTTATGACTTTTTTGATTTAGTGTGTAGAGGGTGGCTACCTAACACTTGCAATTTTCAATTTTAAAAAGTTTGTTTTAAACAACTTTTTGTTGGGATTTGTTTCTTCTAGTACAGCAACTAGAATTCATCTGAACTCTCATTCAAACTTACTTTGCACTTATACATCACACTTAAAGCAAATCAGTTCATAACACCAGTACCAGTGTATAAAACAAAATATTTATTAGAATGACAACACTCAAACCATCCGTTCATCAAATTTATTAACACCTATGGCATGTTAAGAAGCTTGTAGAAAAATGCAGGCTTGCCAGTCTTTGGTGTGAAGTCCGTTAAAATTGATCTCTAGTTCAGGTTCTGCAGAAGTACAACTTACATGCATAAAATGGTAAAAACCTATAATATGTGTGTTGTCATGATACTGAATCAAAAATATGTTCTGAAACTACTATTTCTACTGTCAGCAACCTACATATTTGCTAGAATTTAGATGCAACTTTTCTTTATTCCATGCCCATAGCCATGGGGACCTTCAGTGGCAGTGTCCCTATTTTTTTTGTTGTGCCCAGAAAAGTTTGTTTTAAACATATACCGTAATAAAAGCAAAAATCTTGCCCCCATAACAGTTTATTTTGCCCTTCAAACCTCAAACCTGGCTACAGGCTTGCTTTATGCCAGCCTACACTTTCAAACTTGTGGCATTCTGAACAGTTCTGACTTCTGAGTCTGCAAATGTTAGTGATTTCAGTCTACATATCATTTTGCACTTAGTTAACATAGAATCTGTGACCTCACAGTTGCCATGATTGATAAATTGCATTTATAACTTGTGTGGTCATAAGAAGTTTCTGCCTTCTTTAATAATAAATGTAACTGATTAGAATACCAATTGAATGTGTCATACAAATCACAGCAAGCTTCAAAACTGCATATGATTTTTTACTTGATTTTTATTATTTTTATCATTGATTTAAATGAAATGATTTAAATCAATCAACCCTGACTAGGAATAGCTGAACTTTCATTCAAACTTTTTGCACATATGCAATATCCCTTGTGCAATACTGTATATAAGTTCATAATACCAGTAGCGGTGTATGAAATGAACTATTTATTGAAATGCCAATACTGAGAACTAACAGTTTAGTAATTTTATTGACACTCGTGGCGAACATGCATGAAATGTTAAAAAGCTATAATAATAACATATCTGTTTCATGAATCAAAAATGTGTTCTAAAACTATGTTTACAGTCAACAGTATAAAATGCAACTTTCACTTTATGCAAGTCTACCCTTTCAAAACTTGCGGCATTCTAACAGTTATGACTTCTGAATCTGCAAGTGTTAGTGCAGGGGTCACCAACCTTTTTGAAAGTGAGAGCTACTTCTTGGTACAGGTTCATGCGAAGGGCTACTAGCTTGATACACACACTTCCGAAATAAGAATTTGCTCAATTTGTGTTCAATTATGTTACCATTAATAAAAATTCCGCCGGCGCTATGTTGGTGACCCCTGGGTTAGTGATTACAGTCTACATGTCTTCTTTGCAGTAAAATCACCTCTGTAAGCTCATAGTTGCTATGATTGATAAATCTTCAAGTGGTTTTAACTTGTGTCGTCATAAGAAGTACTCTTTGCCTTCTGCATTAATACTGCATAAGCCATGTAAAAACCTACTAGAATGCTAAATAAATTAATCAAATGATTTAAATAAATCAAATGATTTAAATCAATCAACCCTGATTGACAATAAGACAATATTGAGCTACTTTTGTTTGCAATACAAAGTGTGATATTTAACACCCTCCTTATTTTGTGAGACCTAGAATTCAAGATTTATTTTTATAGCTTCTGCTGTAGCTTATCATGTAATGTTTCACAGGTTGCTGAACCACAGAAACAAGGATGGACATCCTTTGATGATAGCCCAGTTCATACGCACTCAGGTTTGTTTTCATTATACCAACATTGTTCCAAAGTTGTATTATGTTGTTTACAAACTTGTCATGTTGGTGGCCTCTCTAATTTTTGCTGGTTTGTGTAAGTGAAATTTTATTGTGAAAATGTTTAGATATTACACCTAAATACATTTTATCCATACCGAAGTGCAAGCAACATTTTAGTAATGCATTGCCAATGGCTGTAGATCAAATAACTTTTTCTAGCTATAAGTCTGGTTATGGTCAACTGAATTTGTAATGTTAAGACCTGGCATTGTTTTGATCAAGCGTATCTGTTTCCTATTCATGGTCACTGTGGATGAACCAATGAATAAGCACACTCAGGACAGTCAGTAAAATGTCTGCTTTTGGTTGCCCTGTGCTTTTGTGATGAGTTGTGACTAACAGTTTTTTTTATCATTTGAATTTTAAGTATTTATCATGCAGATTCTGTAGTGCTGTGCACTACACTATTGTATGCTTTTAGGTTTGTTAACCCAGTTGCTATTTTAAATTTCTATTGTAAGTGGTGGCTTAATGTTCATATTTTAAGATTATTGGTGTGTATGCTATAACCAACTAGTATATGCTGTCAAGCACCAACTGGTTTATGCAGTAATTCTAATTGTCTAAGTTTATCATGAAAGTCAGTTTGGTAGCTAATAGGTTTTTTCCTTTGCTTTAAACTTGCTCATGCTGAATTTGTCATTTTGTGATTGATTCTAATAATCAGAGTGCTGAAGTAGCTTCACACACTGTATTTATGGTCTGCACATAGCTGCAGAGATATTCACAGCCAATCATGATAGCAGATTCAGTAAACCTTCCTTGTTCAACAGATCATGTGCATCTTTGCGAATATATTTACTGTAAAAGTAGGTGTGGGTGATGCACCAAATTAGTGGCATAGTTATTGCATTTTTGTCCAGAAGGTAGGAAATGCATCCACAAGCTATGATATGAGACTGCTGGGATAAGGGCGAAATACATAAAAATACCTCTCACACCATCCTGCTGTAGTTGTTGGAAATCCATTAAAGAGGTGTTGCCTACCACTAGCAACTACTTGTGTAAAACTTCATACCTTTAAGAAAATATGGTTGAAATAGAGTTTAGATTACCATAAAATGTTGAGAATAAGGTGCAGGGATAAAGTTGGGTCATTTTTTCTGATAAAAATAATTACTTGTCTATATGACACATGTTTGTTTTTTTGCAAGCTGTGTCCAAGTAAACTGCATGTAACTTGCTAGAACCATAATACATCTATCATTTTAGCACTTCAAAACACTTTTAGCACTGTCATTTCAGCATTCCTTGCCTGATGCTAAATTCAGAAAAACAAAACAAAATTAGGGTAAACAATCCTTTCACCCAACTTGTTGTTTATCAAAATTTTGTTTTTTTGGCCATAAGTTTTGAACCAGAAGTGTTAGAATGCTAACCAAAGGCTCTAAAGACTCATATTATAGCCTAGTTATCACTAAAAACTTGAGTCAAAAAATGATCTTTTGCGTTTGGGGACCAGGGCCCAATGATCTCGGCCAAAAAAGTTTAAACCTAACTCACTTATGACATCACCCACAAAAAAAACAAAATCCAAAAGTTTCAAATAAAAAAAATCAAAACTAGAAGACCTACCGCATCTTTTACGGGTTTGAACAGCTTTCTCGCTCAACTGGCTGACGAGTTGTGGAGTTGCAAAGTGACACAAGAAATGTGGTTCATGCAGAATCTAAAGTAAAATCGACCGTCTCCTAAGGTGTTAAATTACAAGCTGCTTGTAGATTGAGAATTTTATATATGCATTAACATTATATTATTGGTGGTTTTGCTCATGTCAGTTGTTTTCTCAAATGCTCTGCCAAGCAAATGTGTAGTTTTTAAAATTAGGGGCATAACTGTTTCTTGATCTTGGATAAGAACTTCCATTAACGTTGTCAATAATATTTTCTGCATTACCATAAAACCTTTGCTGGTATGATGAACAGCTATGAAAACTTGTGCGATACTGTGAATCAGAGGAATACTTTCTTAAAACCAAGTGAATTTTCAAGCCAAAATGAAAAAAAGAGCTTGTTGAAGTCGTTAAGCTCCAGTGCAAGGTTAACTAAAACAAGCCATAGCATTGCTGGCCCAACACGACTTGAAACTACTGGAAATTTTTCTCACAGTTTTGATAGTGCTGAGTTGAGTAAGTTGCAGGTTGTGTCCCAATCTAGACCAAGGAAAAAAACAATGTGTAATGACTGCAACTTGCATAGTGATGTTTGTCTCTGTTGTGGCAACACAAGCATAATGTCGAATGGTGTGATGACAGATGGTGTGAGTATAACCACCATTTGGAAACCTAATCAGCAAAGCACTCAAGAGTTGAAGAGCCTCCACCAAAGTATACAAAGCTCTTTGGAGGACAAGCAAAACACTGTATATTCACTACTTAGCAACAGCTTCAACAGCCAGGCTTTAAGCCAGTTCTTCAAAAAAGGATCAGGTATACAAGGTGCAAGTCTTGTACCATGTGTGTTTGGTACCCAAGGAAGATCTAGTGGAAAGAGCCACCTTTTGGATAAGAAAAAATTTGACATGGATCATTTGAAAAAAAATAAATTGAAAGCCAAGGCACAGTTGAACAGTGTCTTTAGCAAATCTACAAAAAAGCATAGCAGACACAAGTCAGACCCAAATAGGATAGTTGCTGTGAAACCACTTGAGCACTTTTCAATAACTCAAGCTGTTGCTGAAAGAAAAAAATGTGCTCCTGAGGATGACTTTCTTAACCTTTCTCCTTTGGAACTGGATGATCCAGTAATGTTTCCCTTATCAAGTAGTTCATCTGATTTAGAGCAAGATTGCCTTAGTTTTTCTTGGCCATCAGCACATTTTAGAACTGGACAGAAAGATTGGAATGAAAAGCATGACCAAAACAAACCTACGGATTCAAACAAAAGCAAACTTCCGGACTCAAGTAAAAACAGTCCGAAAATGTCACCTATGATTGGAAGAATAAAGCGTGCTGTGTTATCTGCACTACCAAAGGTGGATGGGAAGGAAGTTGCACAAAATTCTCAAACACATTTGGCTCACTCCAAAAGCTTGGCCAGCCTTCCTCATCTTGATGCACCATCAGTTGAAGCATCTCAAGCAATTGGAATACCAAAGAAAAATAATAGCAGGACTGGTAGTATTAGTAAAAGTTGGGATGCTTCAAGCAGTGAATCAAGCTGGACTCCCTTTTTTGCAGATCGAGGCATGGGCAATAGCAAGTGGGATATGCTGCCTTCACGTGATCAATGTGCGTTTTAGTTACTTAACACTTTGAGAACCGGTCAACGATATATTCGTACTTCGATTTGGGTTGAAAAAACAGCAATTTTCAGTTGCCTTACCTATGCGCTAGCTCCTCCACCGATTGCGCTAGAGAGCTGTTCAACGACTCAAACGGATTGGCCAGTCTAATAGATTGCACTCGAAAAAATTTTTTGGTTGGGGGGTGCGGATTTTTTGTGACTGACGTCATAAGTGAAGTAGTTTTGGGGTCATTTTGGCTCATGTTGCCTGGCCTAGGGCCCAACCGCTAGGCCAAAGTGTTTTGCTGAAATTTTCATTAGAAACTAGGCTCGAGTCCGAGTCTTTTGAGCCTTTGATCAACTTTCTAACGTTTCTGGTTCAAAAGTTATGATATAAAATAAACAAATTAATTAATTATCTAATTAGCTAATTAGTCAAATATTTTTACTAACTTACATCACAACTTTTGAACCCGAAACCCCAGCAGGTCATCCAAAGTATCAAAAGGCCCGGATTGTAGCCTAGTTTTCAGTAAAAACTTCAGCGAAATACTACCACCTAACGGTTGGCACCCAGGGCCAGGCAAAGTGGGCCAAGGTGGCCTAAAAGTCCTTTACTTATGATGTCACTCAGAAAAAAAACCCACCCCCAAGCAAAAAATGTTTTTTCGAGTGCAGTCTAGAAGATTTGCCACGACTTTTGAGACTTTAACCGGGTGTGAAGAGCATACCGGACTGGAGAAATTCCCGTGCAAAGCCACGTGTGTTTAGGCGATTTTTTTCCGAAAATCCCCGAAACCAAGCGGATGCCAAAGAGTTAATGAATGTTTTTCTTCACTTGGCAACAAATTAGATAATACAGTCAACCTCTCCTGATTGAACCACATCAGGACCAAGCCATATTGGTTTATGTCAGCGGTCCCATTATGTGGGGAGAACAAATTTTTACAAGTTAAATTGTAACAATCAAAGCAAAACGCAGTACTGTAGTGTACAATAGTCATTGTACATATGTATCCAGGGTTTTTAGGCTTTAACAGCCATTTCCCAGAGTGTCTCTACTACACAAACATCCCAATGCTTATTAGTGGTCTTTCTTGGGTCCTTGTTTGATAAAATATTTTTGGAACATTGCAACGCAGTGCATGGCTTCACAATGTGTAACCTTAGGCAAAGATATGGTATCATGTTTCGTCTTTTTCTTCCAGTGGTGGTCTGATTAAAAATGGTCCAGTTATGTAGGGTTGACTGTATATATCAGGGGCAGCCAACCCGCAACAATTTGCCCAGTTTCATGTGGCTCTTAGTCTTTATCAAAAGTCCAACTAAATAAGATGCATAACAATAAATGGTTTGTAATATTCTGTCATGTTGGTGTGTGACATTTACAATGAATCTAACTGAGCAAAGGTATGCGTGTGAGTGAGGAAAAGATAGGGTGATATTCACGTTTGCCGGTGTGTATGATGTAGCTCTTTGCAGAAATACAGTAAGAAATGTGGTTCTTGGTCTCTGACTGGTTGGCCACCCCTGGTATATATCCTTTGCTTGTTCTGGTACACTGTAGTGCACACTTAATCCTGAATTAGCGTAGTTATGACAAGTTTCTATGACTGAAATCGTTAAGCATTCTAAATATTGTTTTTTCACTGAAGCAGTAAATATATAACAATTTTTTATTGGTATTATTATGAAAGTCTGATTAAATCAACATAGCAAATCTATTGGTTGCTCATCAAGAGCAAGCAAGGATTTTTTTAGCAAAGAGTAAAGGATTAAATACATCAGGGGTGCAAAAATTTATGTGAATTTTAGTAGGGTGTAGAGTTTTATAGCACACCCATAAGCTTTGCCATAGTCATTTTACTTAACCCGAAACATAGCACGGGAAATAAGACTAGGTGACTAGATGTTGAAAGGCATGTCAGAGGTGAAACTGCAAAAAATTCTCTTTTCGTGCACAGCGTTTCAACTTGAAATAATGAACTACTGCACTGCAAATCCTGTTCGCGCACACAAAGCTTTTGGTTGTATGGCATGAGTGCGCAACCGCGTTGTTGCACCCTTGCAATACATTAATACAAAACAAAGAATGTCAAACTGAAATGCATTTAGTGGTATTAGCATGAGCATTAAGTGAAAATTTCATTTGTGCTAGGTGTTAAAAACAAACAATAAGAAAGTCTAACTTGGGAGGATGTCCTTTTTGTCTTATGTAAACAGGATTATTTTTTTCTTCTGCAGCAACTACAGCCTTTGTGCAAGAGCAATCTCCATGGTTAGCTCACAGTGCTGGAAAGCAATGGATCCCATTCTCGAACTCATCCACTAAAGCTGACCCTGAGACAGCACTGGTTGCTGGGAATGCAACACATTGCCAACCTCAAAGAGTTCAACCAAAAGAAACGCTACAGCAGAGTCTAGTGGGTGTACCAGGACGACATGTTTCTCATTCCTTGAATCTTTCAGGCAACACACCTATGAAAGTATCGCAGCCAGTGAGCTACCAAGCTTCTGGTTTACCTGCAAACTCTAAAAATAATCAGCAAACCGTAGTGCCCAAACAAAGGTATGGTGAGAGCGCTGCACAAACTACATATGCAGCCAACAGTGAAGTGCACCAACAGGTTTCAAAAGAAGAACATGTTTCCTATGCTGATTCCTATGATAACCAGGGTGATTTCCAGGACCCCTGGTGTATCACAGCTGAGCAACGGGAGTATTACACCAAGCAGTTCACTAGTATGCAGTCAAACTTGGAAGGGAAAATTGATGGTAAGTAGATTTCAAAGTGGAATTATGCCTTTTTGACTGGTCCTACTTTATAGGCATTGGCTTTTTCAAAATCTGTAACTGCAAACCTTGCAAGAGCTTAGTTAATTGAGAAACCATTTTTGTTTCTTAAATTTTGTTCAAAATGTTGGCTTATGAGTTCTACCTTTTTATTGCTTGTGTACATTGTTTTTTTTAAAATTTTTCTAATGGGGGAGTGGGCAAATTACAGTCTATGGGTAAAATACAACCTCTTACACTTTTCAACTGAACCCAATAAACTTTCGAAATTATATTAATAAAGATTCATTTTTTATATTCCTT
>Ga0210059_1008373_pt1 | contig 16344 bp, 9 predicted proteins | sample Ectturendosymbi2_FD_188042 | JGI IMG/M metagenome (GOLD analysis project Ga0210059, IMG submission 188042) | Ecteinascidia turbinata endosymbiont from Florida, USA - Sample 2 (SPAdes) (version 2) | ecosystem: Host-associated > Tunicates > Ascidians > Unclassified | place: Key West, Florida...
ACGTCATGAATTACGTCATAGGGGCCCTCCGGTAAAAATTGCCCCGGGCCCCCCTACCCTTTAATCCGGCTCTGTTGACAAACCGTCGTATTGAGATCCATGGAAACTCGTTGGAAGACTAGCGTTATCACCACGAAAGTTGAGTAAAACTAAATTTCGTGAATAATAATTAAGACAAATTTTTGACGAACTTTAATCTAAATGATCATATACGGGCCATTGAGTCTATGCGTACCACAGTTTGTTGGAGGCCCTCCTTGGATCTTGAAGCCCTAGGCTTAAGCCTATATAGCCTATAGGTAAATCCGGCACTGCCTGTGACGGATGTGCACGTGTTGCTGAAGAAAATCGAATGCGAAAGAAGAATTTGGTCGACAAAACGTAGCCAAGGAAAGACTGAGCGTCATCTATACCTTTTGATAAAGCAAAAAAAAATATGTAAGCTGCCCTTGATTGCAAGGCGCATGAAATGAAAGAAACTTTATAAGCCGCGGCTTACAATCAGGCCCGTAACCAGCTTGGGACACCAGGTGGGGCGAAGAGTTTTCTAAGAGGGGCCCTAATTTTTTAAACTATGTCCAATAGTTTTGTACTATGTCCAACAAATTTTTCTAGGGGGTCGAAAAAAACTTTTAGGGGACTTTGCCCCCCTGGCTACGGGCCTGCTTACAATCGAATAAATACGGTGACCAACTGCACGTGCAGTTAGCTGCGAGAAGAGAGTTTATAATATAAACACTACAGTGCATTCTTACTAAGAAATAAATTTCCATAGGCCAGAGCAGGGTCGCAACCAGCGATAAATTTCGGGGGGGCGAAGTCACTCTTGGCAACGATTATGATGTCATCGATGTGCAGTCAACCATGGTGCGACTTTTTTGCTATGATCAGCTTACCAACATTGGTGGAGGAACCTTTTTCATAGTGGGGGGCCATGGACGTGCGCAGGGGGACAAAATGGGCATTTGCTCTCCCTGCTAATTGGCATAAGAACCAAATAGGCTGTCTGGAACACCTGAAGTCAACAGTTTAATTCCGATATTAACTGAGTTAATTCTTGCAATGCCAGCTTATATTCCGGTATGACACTCACACTGCACAAGAGCCAGCTTCACTGTTTTAGTATCACGCCGTGATGAGCTGCTTACGATTCACTCATGTCCGCTCATTTGCCTGCAGAGGCAGATTGCGAAACTTGGGAAAGAATTGTTCTACTATTGGACTTTATTGCGTAACAATAACATGGCAACAAATCTTCTGAGGTTAACTTCAAGTTACGATAGTGCGCGTTTTTCCACAGGTGACTGTTGAACGCAGGCATCTTGGCAAGTAATGCAGCGAAATAGTTACTGCTGGCAAATAATTTTATACTGTGTGAAAAGAAGCAAGGACGCAGGAAAGTGGCAGTGGCATATCTCTCTGCTTTTTCAAAAGGGAGCGGAGGTGCCTTTTTCATTACAGTATTGTGGGCAATTGCATGGTTTATCAAGATCGAATTGAAACAAATTTATTGCAGCTATTAGCGCAACAAGAAAATCCAGAATGGTTTTCAATCATTTCTGCTATTGTTTTTGAGGTCAATATTGTTGCTGAACGGAAATAAAAATATTGGTAACGATTTGCTTGTTTTTTATAAGTTTCCTTTCCCCTCAACTTTTATACTGCTCCCCTGCCCTACCGTTGTTTTTGCGTGCCTGAAAAGAAGCATGAGTGAAAAGGAAGCATTGCTACCAACAAAGTGCAAATTTTGAAGCCAATTTTCCTCTAAGTTACGAAAATGCGCAGTAACACCAGAATAATCGCCAGAAAGTCTTCAATAGGGGGCTTTACGTCTGTGCAGCGGGGCTTGACATTTTACAATTTAACAAATTGAACTGATTTGTAGCAATTTAGTACTTCAAACTGGCGAGATTGGAGGTTTGTTTGCGGAGGGCTTAGCCCACCAAAGCCCCCACCGTGGCGACGGGACTAAGTACAACCAGACCATTTGAGCAATGAAATCTCATTCTTGCGCACTTGCACTATTCCAAAACATTCTGAAAACATTGAAACAAAGAGAACCTGTTGGAATTATGTGTGTACCTTGTTCGTATCTTGGTAAAGTTTTATACTTATTCTAATAATAATTTACAAGTTTTGTAATTCATTCAGAACTCTGCTAATTCAGTCTTAAGAATTAGAATATTCATGCTCACTAAAACAAACATTTACTCAGCATTAATTTTCTCATAAGGAACCCTGTTTGCATATATTGCCATAACAATGGGCATTTTCTTTATGGCGCAAAAAGGGTAAGCGTTTTGCGAACGTCAATTTGCGTTGCATCGTCAGCAACCTGAAACTGACTAACAAAACGTCGTTTTTGCCCTCCTGAAAAAATTTCTGCGGACGCCCACTGGGAGGCACAAGTGCACGTCAAAAAAACTTGGGAGATTTTTTCTTTAAGTAATTTACTTTAACAATGGACCGAATACTGATTGTGTTGCAAAACATATTTAGGCAAATTTCGAAATGTAAAAGAGGGGACCTAGTTCCCTGCGGCCGCCACCCCTGCTTACTAATTAAAAGAGAGGAAATGACGATAAATTCAGAAAAGCATAAGCTCCTTACACGATTATTACCAATCCAATATACTATTTCACAAAAAGCTCAAAAGCTTTTTGGTAACAATTTAGCAGTGGCCTTTTTGAAGTTTTCAGATGTAAATCCAATAAATCAATCAATCCTAGAAATCAGTTAATATAAAAAAACAGAGGAGTAGATGACACGTTATACAAGTAACACAGTAAAAAAGATTCATACAGACCAAAAAATTGCACAGGAATAAAGGTAGCTGATGGGTGTGCCTACTAGAAAATCAACTAATTGCTAGATTGAAAATTATACAGCTAACAGACAACAGTGAGAAAATTCTGCTAGATTTAGCAGCAAATCAGGTGCAATTGCCTCTCTGTGTAGCAGTAGCCTCGATTGGTAGCAGGGGTGTAGTGGGGCAAGAACGCCTGGGAACGGTCTTCCCACACCTTTTTCATGTTTTGTTTCAAAATGAGTTTAAAGCTGTTTTAAAATGGCTAGATTTTGCGAGCGTTCCCAACTTCCCACACTTTTTTTGTTAGCGCTGCATCCCTGATTGGTATAGCACATGGATTCCTGCTCTGTGAGGTCACATTTACAACCACAACGTCACTTTCATGAAACGGATGGTTTCGCGCAGAACCGTCGCCAGAAAGTCGTCAATAGGGGGGCTTTGCGTTTGTGCAGGAGTCTTTACGCTTGTGCAGAGGGGGGCTTCACATTCAAAGTTGACAAAAGTTGCATTGATTTATAACGTTTCATATTTCAATTTTGGGGGGCTTGGAGCTTTGTTTGGGGGGATGAGCCCAGCAAAGCCCCCGTGGCGACGGGACTGGTTTCACTTCACAATTAGCGCCTCACAGCTTGTCTCCGGTTCTGTGTTGGGATTTTTCGGAAGCATGGTATATTCTATTTTGACTGGTTAATAGTTTTATCCAATATGACGCAGCACGCATGCGACAAAGTTGTCTTGAGAAGAAGTTCACGTAGAGGTGAGGCAGTCTCGAGAAATAACTTTTCATGTGAAGTACGTGAATGGCATCATGTTTGCAAAAATTTCGGGGGGGGCAATTGCCCGGTTTGCCCGTTCCTGGTTGCGGCCCTGGGACAGAGTGACTCGACAAGAAACAACATTCAACCAAACAAAAAGCAGAAGCCAGAGATTACAAACGAAAACACCGGTAAGTCCAGCCAGTCTGAGTGTGAAAGGTGCTTCGAAATTTATGTCGTGATTTTCACCTACATTTTCAGGTGGTCTGGTTAAAACCACTGTTTCAACTTTGCTGCTTTAAAAGCTTTGCTGGAAAGAAAACGTGTCAGTTTCATCGTTTTAGCTAACACTGCCAGATTCGTGTGCTTTTTCTCCTTAGAAACTTCGCCATTTTTGGCTCCTGATGACATTACAGATTTCGGCATCGCGCTAGCTGAACACTGCTATCTCGCTTTCTGCTCTTTCGTTCTGCAATTCGACTGATCAAAAACCTTTTCTGACGGAACACGCAATAACATGTGGTGTAAATGGCTTGACTAGCTTCACATGTTTATGATGTAACGCAAGAATAGTAGCCATCGGAAGAAAAATGCGTTTCCACCACACGTTACCCTTTATGACGAAATAAAGGTCGCAGTTCGGCTGCGGCTATCTCCAGACGGCACAAGAACAGTGTTGCCAACTGGCATACTTTTATGCCAAATTTTTGAAATTTGGCATTTTTTAGAGGTGGTTTGCGCAAGTATTTTTGGTTTGGCATATTTGTCAAATTTGGCATATTTCCAACAACCAATTTTTTGACATTTGCAAAATGTTGAACTGAATTCTTTCTTCCATTTCCAACCCTTTTTTGAGTGGAAACGCTCATGAAATTCCTCACCTCAGTCCTCTGTACCAGAGATGAGCATTGGACTGGACTTGGATTGGACTGGATCCGGCTATGCCGAATTTTGTTGAATCTGGATTGGATCCGGACTGCAAATTGCTTCATAAATTTAGGATCAGGACCGAATTTGGACTGAGTTAATGGAAAAGAATTGCGTGATATTTGTTATTGAAAAGCTGTATTTTGTTAATTTTTTAGACTTTATTTGGATTTGGACTTTTAATTTCAAAAAAAGTTTGGACTGTGGTTGGACTTGGACTGAATTTTGAAAACTCAGGACTGGATCTGGATCGCAAAATATGACAGTCCGCTCATCTCTGCTCTGTAGTACAGAGGTGTGCATGGACTGGATTTTGGGTTTGTTGGACCCGGACTCTGGCTGCGTCCAGCGGGATCCGGATTCAGGTTTTCTTAACAAGAACGGGATCTGGATTTGGATTTTGTAATTTGCTGATGAAGAATGGTTTGTGAGACTGAGCTGTGCCTGCAATTGCTAATTACGTATAACCTGCTATAATAGTTACTATAGTTTTGCAAGTCTTCCAGAGTGTTCCATGCAATGACAGAAAAGTACACTATGCAGTTGCAATGCATGAGTGATTTACGCACAGGTTATTTTCATGGCTTCTTGATATTGCAGTGTAATGACAGATTAACTATCTTATAGTGTTTTTGGAACTACTCTTAACAATCCCATGCATTTTGGATTGGCTGTTGTGTTATATTTGTGAATTTCCAATAAACGTTTATACGCCCTACGTATATATAAAATATTCCTGCATTAGTTTCATTGTATTGCAGTTGACTGCATCGCCTTGAACTACTAAGGCAAGCACAAGAGAAAGATGGCAATTCGGGGCATTCACTAACAGGAAAGCAACCAGCAGCAATAGAGCTCCTTCGACGAGTTCACACTACTGCTACTAGGTTGCACTATCATTATATAGGGATAAGTGAACTATGATAATTCGCTTGTGGTAACTATAACAGTGACTTGTACCTTATGGGCACCATCTAGCGGTGACCATTTATTTACATGTGGCGCCATCTACCTGCCGCCACAATTGGAATTGCGTTTTTAAGAAATATTTAGGCTACTTTTTCCAGGAAGTGCTGAAAAGTTCAGGTAGGTTACTACTGTAGCCTACTGTACTGTGTAAGCGTAACATTGCATTACAGTACTATACAGTAGCCTAACTAGTAGTCTCAAGTAGTGTATATGGCAGAACACAACTCTGTGCTTAAGCTGTTAAAGGATGAAAAACTGTCGGAAAAGCCTTATGCTGGTGGGAAAAGTGACATTTGGCAAGACTTTGTTTAGGCTACTCATTCACCAGCGATGATTGTACATCGATTATATGTCATTGTTTTGGGATATGTTACATTCTAAATTCACAAGTTCTTTGTTGATATATCATAATTTCATAAATAATTGACAAAATGTCTTACCAGGCCGAATGAAATGTTTTTGTGGGTTGGACTTGCATTTGGCCTGCTGGCCATATAGGTAAGAGACCCTTGGCCTATACCAATGCTTGATATGTTTTGATATCAATTTAGGCAGTGTCTATTTTGCTGCCAAGATTGTGGTGGCAACAGATCGGCTGGAGCTATTGTGCTGCCAGGCGAACATTCGGTCTCGTGGCATGACGCAATTCGAATGAAAAGGTCAGTTTGTCATGTAATCGGCGTGCTGCTCGTAGTTTAGCGGTTATGCTTCACGTCTGGTATGCCATTGCTTTTCAGTTCGACTCTCTCACCTTGGCGACTTCCCTTTTTTACTTTTTTCAAAACTTCCTAAAGTTTACTCTTAGGTGTTAGGTTTAGGATTAGCGTTTGGGTTAGCGTTAGGGTTAACGTTTGGGTTAGCGTTAAGGTTAGCTTTAGGGTTAGCATTGCAGTTGGTGTTAGGGTTAGCATTAGGTTAGGGCTATAGTTAAAGTTAAGGCTAGAGTTAGGCTTAGGGTTTATCTTTTATGTTTATTTCGTTTCTGCCAAGCATGTTGCCGCCATCATCTTGGCGGCAAAATAGACACTGCCATCAATTTAAGTTGAGCATATAACAAGTTGTGAGAGGAGTGTTTACAATGAAGTAGATAAAATGGTGCTCACTTAGTTGATATTATGTGGAATATGTATGACTTTTATTGATGCGGAGTCAAACAGGAGTCGGATTACTTGCATCATGGAAGTGGCGGAATCGGACTGGATGCGGATTCAAAATTTACCAAACAGGATCGGATGCGGAGTCAAAAAAAGCAGAGTCCGCACACCTCTGCTCTGTACTTTGTTTTCATAAAAAAATCGTGTAATGCATGTGTCAACGCAAAACTTAGAAACAAGTTAAACTTTCCATGTTGTATGCCATTCTGCGAGTAAGACACAGCTTAATAGTGAGACAAATCTTTGTTATTGTAAACACTTGAAAATGATGAAAAATTGTGGAGAATTTCATTGTTGTTGGTATGTGCCAACGCAAAATAATGAGGAACCAGATATACTACTGTAAAGATACTACTCGATATTGCAACATGTTTTGGCTGTGGGATTTTGTTCCTTTCTGCAACATATAACTATGCTGCATCAGTGGAGTCCAGTGTCGTATGAATAAGTGTGGTGGCTATGCTGTTGAATACGAAATCGCCTTTGATTGTAACAAAACAATTGGTGTACTTTTTGTCCCAAAAAGTATAAACAACCTACTCCATCGAATGTTTTTCTTAACTGTTTACGTACGCAAGTTTCTGATCGAGTCAAATATCTTGATGTATTGCTAAATGCCTCACTGAAGGATGATGATGATATTCAGAGAGAAGTGAAATCGCTGCACTGTGCAGCAAACAAACTCCAAGGCAATTTCGATCAGTGCTATCCTGTAGTAAAAACACTCTATTCCATGCCTACTGCATGCCAATGTATGCTTGCCAGTTGTGGAGCAAATGCACGCAGACTTGCTTGAAATGGTTACGAGTTGCCTACATTCACAATGCCCACCGAATTGTGCACTACATACCCATAACCCAGAAATGTAAGTATTCTCGCCCACATCAAGTTAACAACTATGTGAGGACCTTTGATGCCTCGTTTAGAAACAATCTGTATGGTTTTGTTCAATGATGTGCATCATCATCTAACTTTTTTATCCAATCGCTTCAAATGTCTGATGTTTTATGTAAATCTTCATTTTTCCTCAATTATTCCACGCTCCTGTATGATGGTGACCAACTGAAGTAGTTGTCGGCATGGGCGTCCGCAGAAAGTTTTCCAAAGGGGGGCAACGTCGACATTTTGCCTATTCTTTTTGGTTTTCTGATGATGCAGTGCAAATGGATGCTCACAAAACGCTTTAGCCTACCCCAGGCCTGCACAATATACGGCCCTCGAAAGCTTTTCTTGCGCTCCGCAAGAGTTTTCTCGCTTGTAGAAAATGTTGCAAAATCTCGACTTCGAGTACGTACAGGGTTGCCACACACCTTTTGAGCAGAAAAGGCAAACCATGTCTAAAAAAGTCCAAACCGGGTAAAAAAAGCCAAATTGTTAAATAACATGAAATTGAATTTCTTTCTCAATCTAACTGAAAACATTTTCTCTTGTTGACTGCAGTACAGGAATTAAACCCAGAAATGCAGTGATTATTTCATTCCTCTTTTCACTGACATAACGAAGCAAGCTACACAAATGCTTTTGGATGGAGATGTCAGTTGATTCATCGATGAATATTGCATATTTCCTGCCTTTAAAATCATCAATTAAATCTGATTTCACGGAAGGTGAAATGATGTTCTTTATTAAGCACTTACACTTAGTTCTGTGTATCTTGATTTCTTCTAAAGTGCTACCTTTTCCATGTGTTGCCATGATTTCCAGGGTTGTCCATGGGCATATTTATTTGTCCCATCCCATAGCAATTTATGCCTATCCCATCCCATGGGACGTTTCCCATGGGATTGCATAGGAATGCCATTCCCATGGACAAGCCTAGGGTTGTCCATGGGACATATTTATCTGTCCCATTCCCATCCCATAGCAATTTATGCCTGTTCCATCCCATCCCATGGGACGTTTCCCATGGGATTCCCATAGGAATGCCATTCCCATGGACGAGCCTGATGATTTCTCCAACGTCGTAAATAGCACTCTGACAGGCTATGCTTGCGGGAATCTGAAGTTCAGCCACTTTCAATGCATCACTTTTGCTGCTTGAAGTCCTAACAACTTTGAGGGCAGTTAGTTCTGTTACGTTTTTTGTTATTTTCATGATTCATCAAGTTACTGTGCCTTGATATAATTGTAGTATGCCTACTGTGGCGTAACTTGCAATATGCACCTTCTGAACCATCATTGGTTTTCTTCAACCAAAGAAATGTCTTTTCCCAGATACTATTGTATTTCCGCCCCGTATCACAACTGCTCTTTCAATTTGTGGATGCCACACCCATGAATTGAATTAAGTTTATGATCTATAAGTGCAAGACAACATGTTTGAACATGAACGACAATGACAACATCTTAATTGAACGAATCCTGTGTTCAGGTCGGGAGATATGGGTTGTCAGATAACTTTTGAGAAAACACACTAGGCACTTTCTAAAAGAGCCTAATGACACTTTTCAGCAAGATACTGCAGTTAAAAAGCCAAGACACCAGTGTGATATTATGTGCCAAATGCCTCCAAAAAGCCAAATACTGAAGAGAAAAAGCCAAAAAGCTAAACAATTTTTTAGACGCCAACTGCCCCCTATAAAAAGCCAAATTTCCGAAATTTGGCGTCAAAAAATGCCGAAGTAATTGTCGTTCTAGAATGTCTTCAATACTACAACGAAATCTCTACTTCGAAATGAAACAGACTATTGCTGCCCGCGGGAATTTTATGTTGATAATTTGTCCCTTCGGGCTTTCTGAGTTGTGCGGGCCTGCTTTACCCTTTCTCCTCCACAACGAAAATGTCCCATGTTACAGGAACAGTCATAAATGCGCTTCGTTGGCAGCTATTTTGCGATAATTTACACACAAGCCTATCTGCAGATTTTCAAAGCAGGGCACTTTACGAAGAAGCATTGCCGTGGTCTCTAACGAAACCACAAATTATGACTTTATTTTAGTTAGCAAGACTCGTCAGCGTCACTTCGAAACAAGAACTGCAAACGTCTGGGAACTCGCTCAGAAATCAGAATTAAAAACTTTAACAATTGAGACGTATTTCTTCAAGCCTGCGTAGACGTATTCTAACAAGTCACGTAGGTTCAAACTGTGTAAAAAGAAGAATGCATAAGTGTAATTTGATTACGCGTTTCACATAGGCACACTGGTCACATTCACAGTCTCACACTCAATGGCGTAACTGACGGTGGGGCTGAGGGTCGAATCGCCTCCGCCTCCCCCCGGGAAGCTGAAAGTAAAAACCGGGCCCCCACTTAGCTGATATTTCCATTCTAGTATTCTTCAGGTTGTCAGTATAATTTTTGTGCGTTTTTCGGTGTATTTTCCGGTGATTTAGGGTTTTAGTATGGCCATCCACATCCAGATTCACCATCATTTCTCAATTTTTTCTGAGTGTTGGCTCGTGGCCCCCTGCAGTGGCAAGGCCCCTTCCAGCTAAGTTTTCTCTCCCTGGCTCAAATCTCTAGTTACGCCACTGCTCACACTAACAATGGCTTTTCATACTTGTGGAAGCATTGCTGCAGATTCACCCATGCTTCTTTTCACACAGTATAACATTACGTGGCTCACCCCTATATCAGCAGTCACTGTCTCGCTGTCGCTGCCAAGATGTCTGAGTTCAACAGTCACAAGTGACAAAACACCTAGTACCTACAGTAACTGGAAGTGAACCTTCGAAGATTGTTGCCTTGTAATTGTTACGCAATAGAACCCAACAGCAGAACAATCCGTTCGCAAGTTCTGACATCATGCCTCTGCAGAAAAAGAAGTGGACATGAGTGAACTGCAAGCTCATCATTGTATGACATCAGAACAACGAACCTGGCTCTTGTGCAGTGTGGGTGCCATACTGGCAAATAAACTGTCATTTGCAAGAATTAAGTCAATCAATCGGAATTAAGCTGCTAACTTCAGGTTTTCTAGAAATTTTTGTTTCTTAGTCCCGATTTCCAGGGGGGAGCATGCCCGTTTTGCCCCCCTGCGGACGCCCGTGGTTGTTGGTGCGTTGTTTCGGTATTCGCGTCTCATCAGTGTTGCCTTTGCGTCGCAAACAAAACCTTTCGGCCGCTTCGTGCCAGGCGCGCAGCCAGGGGGTGGGGCAATTGCCCCCCCAATTCCGGAAGTTGAACCAACCATTTTCAGGTTTATCAAGCTTTTGGTGTGAAAGCCAAAGCAATAAGTCAGTGCACATCGACGAAACTGCTCGAAGAACCTATCCTACTTCAGCATTTAGTCGAACCTGATCAAAGCAGTATGGTTTACTAACTGTCCATGATTAATCAAACGTTGCGTATAGTGTAAATGCTGGAGAATTCATGCCATGGCTGACCTTTGCCTAAAGTTTAAGCTCCGTGTGGAAGTTGGTGATAATGAAATCCATAATTGCATATACGCGCTTGTAATCACTAACCGAAAGTAAAACAAGGAGTAGGTTAACGCTTTTCGCAGCTGTTTCTGGTGCGCCAGCTTGCTGTATACACCTACATGGGCGTCGGTAGGATTTTTTCCAGGGGGGGCAATAGTGGATTTTTCCAGGGATAACCAAAAAAATTTCCAGTGGCCCAAAAGTCGTGGAATTTCGTTTTTCCCTCTCGAAACTAAGAAAACAATCCTTTTTGCTAAAAATTTAATAGGAAAATGTAAAATTTGAGAATCCGCTGCTCCCCCCTTCCGACGCCCATGACCATCTAATAAATCTGGCGTGCTACGGATACTGTACAACTTACCCTTGTCTGCAGCACGAACAGTAGTCTTAAATCAACATCGTAGATTTTTATTTTTGACAATTTTAAAACTAAATGCGTGAATATAACAGTTATATACGTTTTATATGCCATGAAGCAAAGCCTTGGTTAAGAAACAATCCAGTTTCAAAGTCTATTTTTAGTTAGGTAGGCCATACACACTGCCTAGCAACAATAGCATTTATTCTAGATATTTCTTTGTGTTCATTAAACATGTACAGTGGCGTACGCAGAAAATTTTCATGGCGAGGGTTTTGGTTGAGGGTCATATGGTGGTCATTTGTATTTGGTGTGCTGTTTGTGACGTCACAATTTGACGTCATTTCCATGTTTCCAAACCAAAGTTTTGGCGAAGTTTGTTGACATAATAATGCATATTTTTCTACATCCACTCCCCTTACTTCATGTGTCATTGCACTGAATATAAGCTATCAGCGCTCCAAGTTAGGCTATCGGCGGAAAATAAACTCAACGCTACGACACAGCAGTTCATAACTGCAGAAATATCAGGCTGCGCGTTAAAACAGGGGAGTGAAACACACTCATTACTACCTCAGAGCAATTTACAACTGCAAAATGAGGCTGCGCTACGGTCTCGTCAAATACGAGCAGTTGAGCATTGAAGATGTGCGGCTGGACTGGCTGGCGCAGGCCCTGGTTTGCGAGATCGAATTTTACTAAACTACACAAGAATTGAGAATGCGCATAAAGTACTCAAGAAAACGTTTGCTTTTTTGTGATGTGTAGAAGTCCACAGGCCCGTAACCAGGACGGGGCGAAGCCTCCCCTAGAAAAAATTTTCGTCCCCACAGGAAAAATGTGTTGGACGTACACTGAAACTATTGGACATAAGTTTTCTAAGAGAAAATGTCCCCCTCTTAGAAAACTTTTCTACCCCCTCGTGTCCCAAGGCGGTTACGGGACTGGAAGCTTAACAAGCAAAATATATGCGAAAACAATTAAGCTCCCTTGTCAAGTAATAAAGTTTTCGTAAAATATCAAGCTCAAGAGGGGGATTTAACCCCAACCTCTTGCTGAATATAAACTATCAGTCCTCCAAGCTAGCATATCGGAGGAAAATACAATCAAATACAATCAACGCTACGACACAGCAGTTCATAATTGCAAAAATATCAGGCTGCGCATAAAAACAGGGTAGTAAAACACACTCATCACTGCGTCAATTTACAACTGCAAAATGATGCTGCGCTGATGCCTTGTCGAATACGAGCAGTCGAGCATAGAAAGTGTGTGGCTGAACCGGCTGGCTCACACCCAGGATTGCAAGATCGAATCTTGCAAAACTACACAAGAATTGAGGATGCGAAGTACGCAAGAAAACTTTCAATTTTTCGTTATGTATAGAAGTCCAGCAAACTTTTAGTTTTCCTTTTTCCCTGCTGAGACATTATCAAATTCCTGAATGCTTCTATGTTAAAAAAAAGCTGTTTCAGAGCTCGTGCAACAGTTCTATCATGCTACAGAAATGGCTGATGTAGCCATTGCGGTCAGCGCTTGCCCTGATCAGCCTTAGCAGACAAAATAAAGACTATTGTTTCGGATAAAATGGACTATCGCGGAACACAATCTTAAAGATGCGTAGTGGATGGAGGGTTTGCAAAAAGTGGTAAGGTGGTTTCTGGACGCAGACGATAGCCCGATATCCCATCAAATCATAATTATTACTTTTTGGCCCATTTACAATGTTCCTTGAAATTTGCACGCAAGTTTATTCCATGGTATTTGCATTAAGTCGTCAAATTAACAAGCAAAAAGTATGCGAAAATAGTTAATCTCATTTGCGCAGGTAACAAAGTTTTCGTAAAATATCAAGCTCAAGGGTGGGTTTTAACCCCAAACCCTTCCCCTTACGTATGCCCTTGCTTTCAGCAGTGCCACTGCAGCTGGAATTGTCAAGAATATTCTCAAGCTAATACAAACATTTGGAAATAATTCACACAACCCACACGGGCCACAAGGCGGCGACCGCTGCTTTAAAGCATTGTCGAAATACTGCAAATGGTTAGGTTCTCCTGTATGTTTCGAAATTTTTCAGATTTCTGGGTATGTCCGCAAATCCAAACTCACATTCGATTAGAGCCTGTATCAGTTCGCGGTGCAAGTTTAACAATCAGCAAAATGCACAACACACCTTCGCGGTGCACTATAAACACTTGCGTCCTGCAGTGCAGTTACTTGTCAATTTTAAACTTCAGTTATTATCTTACACATATGTGCAACATTCGAGGGTTACTACTGTTAAATTAGATTGTATTGTGAATTGGCATGTTTCCAATCAAATTTCGTTTGAAGTATCTTTTAGTTTAAAACTCTTGGTTGATTAGAGAAAGTTTTTATTAAAGATTTGTTTGAAAATGTTTAAAACTGAAAGACCTAAAGGAATATTCAGTTAAATGGACACACTGGGACAGTAATCGTGAATGTCTTAAATTCGACAAAGTAGGCAAACCTTCAAATTCAACAATAATTGCTGCAAATAATTATCAATACATCGTATCAAGAAAATGCACTGCCAGGAATTCACATTAAAAAACATTACACTTCTTACCAAATCCTTTAGGCCAAACCAGTTTTATCACAGGGCGGGATTAATTTCGCTACATTATTCCGAGTGTGTTAGTAACAAACACTCAATCGTTCCTTCAGCAGGCCAGTAAATAGGGGTGTAGCAAGGGGCGAAGGCCTCCTAAAATAATTTTTGTTATCCTGGAAAAATGTGCTCAACAAAGTTAAAAACTACTGGACACAGTTGAAGCAAATTGTGCCCCTCTCAGAAAACTCTTCGCCCCCTTGGAGTCTCAAGCTGGTTACGTGCCTGTCCTTCTGTCTCAGGGCCCTCCGTAGCTGTCGAGCCCCGGAAATGCATCCTGCTGCACCCCCCTCTCATAGCCCCTGAGCCAGTAACCCAAACTCTGAGCTGCGAGTTAAACCTTATAGAGACACTCCAATTGTGTCTTTTTCTCAAACATTCAAACACTCTTGCACTTACTTGCAACGTTGCCAGTCACAACAGCAACAAATGAACGTTGATTTTCAAAGCTTCAACGGTTGCTAGCTTATCGACGTAGCACTATGGGGCAAAACAAGGCCCGTAACTAGGTAGAAAAATTTTCGACCTTCCTGTAAAAATGTGTTGGACATACTTTGAAACTATTGGATACAGGCCCGAGGCCAGGGGGAAGGAACCTCCCCTGTAAACTTTTTCGCCCCTCCTGGAAAAATCTGTTGGGCATAGTTGAAAATTATTGGACATAGTTTTAAAAATTTGGGGCCCTCTCAGAAAACTCTTCGCCACCCCTGGTGTCCCAAGCTGGTTGCGGGCCTGATTGGACATAGCTTAAAAATTTGGGCCCCTCTCAAAAAACTCTTCGTCTCACTTGGTATCCCAAGCTGGTTACGGGCCTGGGCAAAACCGTCTGATGGATTGACTTTTTTGACGAATAATCGTGATGTGACATGGATCCTGAGATGGTTATCGACGAGTTGTTCATAAAGAAACGCAGACTGAAATTTATCTTTTAATTGTGCTTGCAGGTATTTTGTAAAATCAAAATTTGGCTATTGGCATCCTCTGCTTTGTTCCTATGAATGCACTTACATACTTTGTTGATTTTGACTTATTCAGCAGGCACAATCAGTGATATTCCTTAAGACAACATTACACGGCGCTTCGCTTTCCGCTACTTTTGATGTTCATTGAAAACTGTTTGGTTAACAACTGCTTGATAATGATCACTGCGAAGCAAATGTTTTCTTGTCTTTGTTAAAATTTATCGATGCTGACTGGTAGAAGATATTTGACGTCATATCCTGTTGTAATAGACCAAAGACATCAAAATGATCTTTGTGCAAAATAGCTAAAGTTTGAAATCTGACGTCAGTGTTGGCCCCTCCCGAACAAAATTCCTGGCTGTGACCCTGAAGACATCCCTTAATTTTTTCGTTTGATCCCCTGGAATCAGTAAACTATTAAAAAGCCAAGCGGTGAGCTTACCGGAGACGAAAAACCAACAGGGAAGAACATTTGGCGAAACATGTTGGATCCAAATATGCATAAGTAAACAAAGCAAAAAAATTAGGAAAAGTAATAATGAGGAAGGTGGCGACAAGCAGAAAAAAGTAAGATAATGTAAAACAAGTCCCATTTCAGTTTGTGGGTGTTTGATTGTGATCTTCAACATGCTTTCTTAATCTTTATATCTTTAAAATAAGCACGAAACAGGATCTTCTTTCATTTTAAATTCTTGTAAGGAAATTTAAGGGGTGTAAAGGGCGGCACTTTTGTGGTGGGCCCCGGGCGGCACTTTGCCTCGCTACGCTACTGCAATGAGGTTAGCTTTTTATGCAGCGTGCGGTGGTGTTAACGATTGAAGAGATTAAAAACGAGCATTTGCAACATTTGTTAGTTTTCTGGTCTGAATCATTTGGGGGACACAAAAATGGGGGGCACTGCCCCCGAATGCCCCCTGTGGCTACGGGCCTGCAGGGAAGCTTCGCCCCCCCTGGTTAGGGACCTGATAGCAATACTAGTGGAAACGAAGAGTGATCTCTATTGCAGATGGCTGGAGTCACATTTTCAGACTCCGCTCTTGTTCCAATATTTTTGAATCCGGATCCAAGTACGAATTTTTTAAAATTTGACAATCTGACTTCTTTTTCAAACTCTGGCAACCATTGATGCAGCCAAAATTAAGCAATGTTTCTACTTAAGCAACGACATTTACAAAGACCAAGCAGACTCCTGCTATAGTGGATTTACCTTTTCGCATTACGACTTGCTGTTTCCTACTCGCTATTGTATTCCGTACGTGAGGTCTGGTTTGTATCAACTTGTCATTCGCGTCAAGGGAATTCGTGTGTGCGCGCTCCACTGCGTTTGCGCATGACCTCGATTCGCATTGCACATTTCGGTTTTGTCCATCGGCGTGGACACCACGCTTTCAGTAAGTCGAGTTGTGTATCGCTAG
>Ga0210059_1008374_pt1 | contig 16343 bp, 10 predicted proteins | sample Ectturendosymbi2_FD_188042 | JGI IMG/M metagenome (GOLD analysis project Ga0210059, IMG submission 188042) | Ecteinascidia turbinata endosymbiont from Florida, USA - Sample 2 (SPAdes) (version 2) | ecosystem: Host-associated > Tunicates > Ascidians > Unclassified | place: Key West, Florida...
GGGAAAATTTTGCAAAATTACACCTAAAATACGCATTTTTGTGCATTCTGGAAGCAAGTTTTAGTATAATGCTTTTACGAGACTTATTAGCCGGTGAGACAGAAAACTGAACTTTTGTTGTCTGAGGCTCATGGAATAAACGTATATACGTGCTTGGATGTTGTAAGTTTTAGACATGTTTCGCTTATAGAAGACGCTTATTGAAGTTTGTGGGCTCACATCTCACGCCAGCCGAAGCTTTATTCTGGTGTTCATTGTTACCTGTGTGAAGTTAGTTAACAGCCACGTGTGAAGCAATTTTCTCAGTGAAAGAATCAAATCGTAAAATGAAAATCAAGCAGAGACGTTGAGTAGTCATAAAAAAATTTGCGTAGTGCGTATATCGGTGACCAGAAAACAAAGCCAGATTATTTTGAATTGAATCCCTTGCCCTCCTTAGTTACGCCACTGCCGAATACTGTTCATACATTTTTTTACTTTTAGGGTCTGAGGGGGGCACAGTGCCCCCCTCCGTACGCTAGAGGCTGTCACAGTCCACAGATATCTTCACGGAGTTCAATGAAGTTAATTTGCAATTGCAGGGAATGGTGTTAACCTCATTAAAGCCAAATCAGCAATCTTCACCTTCTTGTCCAAGTTTAATGCTGTTCAAACGAAATCGAGCCCTTCATTAATTCTAACAGTTTTCGACTGCTAAATGAGTTAATTTACTACATTAAGTTTTATAGTGAAATGCATCTTTGCGCTCATTCTTGTTTTAATCATTTTCAAACATCCCAAATATACAACACCAAAAAATTGTGTTGATATGTGTGCTAGGCATGGTAGGGGGGCGATAGAAATTTGTTTGTCAGAAAAGGGGACGCTAGCCTAAAAAGATGGGGAAACACTGATACAGGTGGACATTTTCACGTATTAAAAGTCTGAAGTTTTAAAAACAATTTTCAAAACGTTACAAGCTTGTTTTTAAAAAATTCCAGAATATCCAAACAAAAATCGTATTCCAAGGAAAGTCAATAAAGCTAGATTCAATTTTCCTTGATATTTGATAAACGAATCTCAAAAATATATTTAACTTTGTGTGTCCGATGCAGTAGCCATGAATGTCGGAGCACTGGAAATATCGTTTTTTGAAAGCACTGAAGGAATGAAATCAACGGCTTTTCGTGAATGGAGTGTTATCTCGACTGCCTCAATAATTGTCAGCTTGTGTGAACTCACTCAGCGCGCCAAACCGAGTTAGGCGAAGCGAGTCATTGCCGAGAAGCATCGACAAACTGCAACGTACGCCAATTCAACTGAACTGCTAATAACAATGAACAAAGGACGCAGTTTTATTGCAGCAAAAGCGTAAAGCAGCTCATAAACGAAGCACCAAAATTGTCGAAAATTGCGGCAGTGCTAGAATAGAAGGAAAAAAAGAACAAGAACTGTTGGCGGTGCTTTGCGAAATATGACAGCGGCAAATGAAAAGATTTATCGCGTCTGTATTATCAAGTAAACACTCTTAGCAGAGTTTACGAGTCGACTCGACCTAAACTGCACTTTTACAAGTACCACACAACCGATTCGAATCCGACGAATCCGAATCACTGTTGTCAGAACCAACCACTCAAGTATTTCTTTGGCAACTTCTGAGTGATAAAACAACATACTAAGAAATTCAAGCAGAACGATCGCCTCAATGTTGGCTTATAAACGACATGTTCCAACATACTACAGTAGTAGGTAGCAGCAAAAACAGAACTGCGATTGTTCACAAGCCGGGCATTTCTAAGCCGATTTCTTCATCCGTTTTACGAACTTGTCCATTGGACTTCCTGGTGCTCTGTGTTTTTTAGGAGAGCTGTTTTCTTCAGACAGCGGTTTCTTCTTGGAGCCAGACGAGAGCCACCTCATCATCGACTTGCTTTCTGCAGCGAATTTAGGTTTGTTCGCTTTCTCGACTTCTTGAGGATCGACTTCCTCCCAGCACTGCGCGCGATGCAAACAGAGTTTACATTTTAAATAACAACAATAACACCAAGACCACGCCGCCGCTTACGTTTGAATCGAGTCCAAAAACTTCAAGCCCCTAAAAGGGTCGCTTTCACCTCACCCACCACGCTGCAAAGCACCTCCAGTCGTTGAATTCAGCACCATCTAGTTTGTACAAAGTCAAACAGAAACTTGCGAAGTTTCATTGGTTGGAAAAAAAAGGAGATCGATTTATCGTTTGAAAAGGAAGCGACGCAAACCTAAGCGATGCAAAGCAAAACTAATGAGAAGACTTGTGGGGGAGAAAGCAAGACCTCCCAGTCACAAGGTCTCTGTTGTGAGTCTTCTGATGAGTGGCCAGTTTCGCACTTTATCACTGGTGGCGTAAGTAACAACGCACGCCGTGTAGGAGTGAATGGTGAGCATCAACCAGTCAACGTCGTTGCGAGCATTAACATGCGCGCAGCACGCGCAAGCAGATGTTTTAGAATAGATGTTTAAAAATTGCCCATGTGCCCACGTCATTGCCAAGGAAAATAGCTGATGGAGTTACTTCTCCCTAAACGCGTTAATTGCTGAAGTTCAACGGTTGAGCTTTCGGTGCAAAAGACAGCGTCGTGCTTTTTCGATGACATCGTCAACTTTTTCAACAACTCCATTTGTTATCGTCAAAAACCTTCTCTACAAAATAAATCAATACCTTTGGACAAACGTAGATATAGACACCGACAGTAAACATCAATAATCTCAGATTTGAACGATGCGCAGCGCATTTATCTCGTAGTATCGGTATTTGATGTACAGCACGTTTTCGTAAACAAGCGCATGGGTTTAAGCGTATGGGTTTTTTTTATTTTTAACTCTGGGCTTAGCAAGGCAAGGCAGCAACAAGCGCAAACAAACACATCGGATTGTTCATCATTGCGCCTCATCGCCGCTATACGGCGCGAGCACGCGCTACACCCCACAATACCACCACTAAATCAGCAGGTGAAAAACGACGTGAACGCCGTGAAAGACTTACCTCGGGACCATTATTTCTGGAATTGCCGACGTATTTCGACACAGGATGCCACCGCAAGCAGTCTTTGGGTTTGATCAGTTCCAGTGCCTCTTGCAAAGGCACGTTTTCGCAGTCCAGCCACGCGGTCACTTCGTCGTCGTCGACTGAGATTTCATGCAAAGCATGGATGCGACAGATTACGCAATACAGAGGAGGTTTTCATCTTTTGCGCTCAGTGGCCGATCGGCAAGCGTTGTTTAAACAAGTTTTTTTCATTTTATTTTTTATTTATCTGTTTTCATTGTAAACAAAGCTTGAAGTGTTCCGGTGTGCCACGACGTCCCACAAAAGCTAATCAATGTGGACATTCTATTATTACGACACTTTCTATCTATTATTACGCGCGACGATTGAAAACCGATTTCATACAAATGTTGAGGTCGCATGAATTTTACTGAGAATGCCCAAAAGAAGTAGAGCGGCCAACACAACGCACTGAAAAAACTGCCCCATGACAGCGTTTGCTTCAACGAAAATCATCACCTCATCACAAATTACTTTTAATTTCTCGTGGTGTGTTTTCAACAGTGCCTTTTTTATGTTTCAATCATCACAAATTACTTTTTTATTTTTCAGAATTAAGTTTACTTTTTTATAACCTGTCTTACTTGGAGGAAATTCATCTCCTTTGGATATTTTACCTCGCATTCAGCAATAAATTTAATAAGTTCAGAAAAAAGTCAAGGCGCAAATTAAAAAAAAAATAAGTGCGCTTCTACTACGCTAATAAAGCAAATTTGATGGAATACTATACCGAGCATCGCCGGCATTCTGTGATGAAGCCAGGAAAAACTTGGATGCGCGTTCACAGTGATCACTGTGAACGAGAACACGTCCTCTCCGTCGTGGTAAGTCTTCTCAAAAATGCCAGCCATTGTCAACAAACGCCCGGGAATTTCATCTTTAACAACTCCGCTGTCCGATGGGTCGTTTTCACCTACAACAGACTACATGATGTGGCGCAATATTCCCTGCCCGGTTCACAACGTTACAAGCACTAATCCACAACGTCACAAGCACTAATCCACAACGTCACAAGCACTAATCAGTCAACTGGAAAAGAGAAGCAGCGCATTCAGGGACGCTGGAGCGCGGGACATTTGCCCCCGTGACCTTTCGAAGGGGGGCAACAGGGGCGGAGATGCCTTTTCATAACAGCACCGTAAGTAATATCATGGTTTACGAAGATCGACTTACTTGAAACAAATTTATTGCAGCTATTCGCGCACCCAGAAAATTCAGAATGGCTTTCTATAATTTCTCTTCTTATTTTTGAGGTCAACATTTTTGATGAACAAGAAACAAACATAATTCGTAACGAATTTTTTGTCGTCTATAAATTTCAATTGCCATCAACTCTTCTGCTGCCCCGTTGCCCGACCGCTGCTCCGGCGTCCCTGAACGCATTACGAGCAGCGAAAACTGACAGCATCATATGCCTTTTAACTTTTTAAGACAAACTTATGTTGCTTCTGATTCAACGCTGCAAGACTTCCAAACTTATAATCAATTCCAAAATCATTGTAGCGTTCGGAAAACGAAGCAATAGTAGTCGAAGGCACCGTTCGCGTTTACAATGCGGCGGTTCGCTGGCTGACGTCACACTCACCGACACGCAACTACGTAAAATCATAAAACAAGGCGTAACTGTTGGCCTTGCTGCCGCCGCGCTGCGAGTTGGGAAAGTAGATATAGTAAGGCTGCTTTCCCGAAGGTGTGGCGTTCCACTCGTAGAAGCCTTCGACCACAACGACGCATCGCTGGCCTTTGCGAAGGGGGCCACTGTACGAACGTTTCTCCATCAGAGTATCGCTTCTCGCGTTGTTCATGTTGTAGCTGACCTTGGCAACGTCCTCCCCTGTTTACGAAAGTAAGGCAACACTTTAGGGTGCTAGTACAAAAGTTGAAAATGCGACTCCGCTTTTACAATGCATGCTGCTGTGCGTCTCGATGTCAGGCAGAAAACAAGAGAAACGATTGTTAAAACGCACAGCAAAGTTAAGCAAAGCTAAGTCAACATCACTGGAAGGCAATTGTTTCGACGTGGGGAGGGGGTAAATCCCCAGACGTAAATAGAAGCCACACCCTGGAACGAAACAGCTACAAGTTATGAAACCAGCCACCGACTTCGACTTCATTACATAACAATACCGTTGCTATCTGTTAAACCTTAAGCCAGGCCTGCACAACATACACGGTCCGAGAAAGTTTTTGTTGAAACCAGCCAGAGTTTTCTCAAATGTAGAAAATGTTGCAAAAGCTCGACCTTGAATAAGCAATTGTTGTTCCAGAATTTCTTCCATACTACAACGAAATCTCCACATCGAAATGAAATAGACATTTGCGATCCGCGGAAAATTAAAGTTGATATTTTGGCCCTTCGAACTTTCTCAGTTGTGCAGGCCTGCCTTAACCTAATGCTTTGCCAATTGCCTAACCATAAATGACAGACTTCACTGTCGATCTATTCACCTGAAGAGTGAAGCGAAACACAAGCTTGTTCTCCCAACTAAAAAGAAATCTTGCATTTTGCGGAATTCAATTGCGATACTTATCAAGTTTCGCAAGCAAATATGCACAGGTGTAACAAACATGTTTAACAACAACCACAGGCAAGTGTAACCAATAAAAACTTTTTATTGCTACACAGCAACTTCGCTTGGTAAGCAGTGTTTGCTGACTTATAAAAAAAGAACATTCTGCACGATGAATGCATCACATACGCTTGCGCTGGCGAAGTAAGGCGCTGATGTGCTTTTCGCCAATAAACCACAGGAAAAGATGCTGAGGACCGTTCAGTTCACATCCTACTTTATCCGGTGACGAGGTAGGCAAAAAGTTCCAGTAATGACAGGCAAGAGGTACCGCAATTCCGTTTCGGGCAAAAATCTACGTCCTGGCAGGAAACGAGTAAATACCGGAAGGAAATCACATTCCCCACTGGTTCCATAGGTTTTCCTGTAGTCCTCAATCTACTGCTGACATTTTGCTAATCTGGCTGCATTTACCAATGTTCTATTGCATATGTATATTCGAAGCGTCAGGCCCATGGAGGATCAAAACTGGAGAACACCAGCTGCAATGATTAAAAGCGGCTGGGTTATTTTTAGTTACAATGTACGTTGTTGTATTTGTGCACTGTAACATTTTCCCTATGAATCCGCGTCCTCTCTACCTCTCGTGGTCTTGCGTATGATTGGAAGAGCTTCGGCGTTTGCATTCTTATGCGTTATACAGTGCCTATGAGCTTTCCTATGTTGGCGAGACTTACGTTTGGACAGGGTTTGTTTGGTCGCAGCAATAGGATCGCTGCTGTTAATGGACTACCGCACTGTCAGTTAAAGTTGAGCAGCAATTAAAGGCACGGTATACACTTTAATAGTACATATCACTTTAAGAAGCAGTAAGCAGGGTTCTTACGTTATTCTGAATATAAATTCCAGACTTTTTATAGACTTAACTTTTCCGAATGACATACCCAGGTCGAATACAGGCACTATAATAGTTAACACGATCAAAGACAATATCAATATTACATCAGAATAAAATATTATCAGAATGCATGTTAAACGATCAAGTCTGGAAATTATTCCTTTTTTTTCCATACCAACAGACCAAAAAAAAGCTTTTTCCAGACTTTTCCAGGCTGGAAAATCAACAACCTTTTTTCCATACTTTTTCCGTCGTGTCCGTTCCCTCATTCCGATATTGATGATTAGGTCGTTTCTATTTTTGTCAGCTTAGCAATATGCTAAATTGCTAATAACGTGTTCCTATATTCAAATGAACCCAAGCCTTAAAAATATCATAAACAGCTTCTTTTGTTGACGATACAAGTGAATCTTGAACGCGTTACATCACAAGTACAAGAACTTTCCTCAACGCGAATTGCTTCAACTTTGGTCCTTGCAGTCTTTACAACTGCGGCGATTCACCTCAACATACATATATGCATTTGCGTGTTGCTAATTGCGATCCCGTCCGGGAAAGATACACCTTAGTCCGGTTCATTCCTTTTGGACAAGCGAAGCTTCACATCAAACTGCGACTGCCAGGCAAATTAGTAAAAGCGCGGTTGACGATCTCTTCTTTCTGTAGACGCAGCTTAGTAAACCTGTGGCGGATCATTTTCACGATTCAGCAGGCCTGCAAAATACGATCGAAGCGCACTTTGACATACCTTTAAACCAACTTGGTATCAGACCCCATCTCATTCCGGCAAGAACTCTTTCATCAGCGGCAGGGCGCCAGTCAAGCTTCTCGTCCTCGCGTTGGAAGTGGTTGCCGCCGAGAAGGACAGGACAGTAAGACTGCGGAGCTTTGTTGTGGCTAGGAATGTATTTGTCCTTGTTCTTTACCCAAGATGGATTCGCTTCACTGCCATCTTTAGTGCGATATCTACGAAACAATGCGACGCGTTCGGCATTATTTCGTGTCGTTCTATATAATTTTGTAAAACATACCAACATTTCTGAGCAGGTGCAGAACGCGCGCATCAAGGACGGCTCATTGTTATGACGACAACGCGCAACTTTCCATTCATACCTGCATGATTTGCTCACAGTATCCGGGTTCAAAGTGCACGCAGTCCGACCGCACATTGCCGTAAGCAACGCAGCATTAGCTAATAGCTATTTCGGAAACTGCTAGTCACCTACAAAAAAGAACATTGATGTAAAAAACTAAATTCATTCTAAAGATCTTGTAAATCAACGTTAAGCAAGCGCAGCATTCAATCGGTGTCACTTTCAAACTAGCACAAGCGTTCAAAGTGCGAAACCAAATAGCCACACAGTTCCAGACAATATATATATGAACACATTGCTCATTCAGATAAACCGTTTAAAACCTAACTATATATAAATCATTCACGTCACTAGGCAAAAGCACGTTTGTCACATAGACCTACAGCTTTTTCAAACTGTATTGAAAAAGACTTAAGACTTATAAACACATCAGAAAAAGCAAAGCATAATGTAAGAAACTGAAGAAAGATGCATGTATAACAAGCAATATACTGCAAAAATCCACCTACTAGAAGGAAAAAAGTGAAATACAGTCCTAAAAAATTTGCACTGTATGAACATTCACCCATTATTGGCCATTACAAAAATACTTCACAATCACCCAATCACCACATGCATTTTGCTACAAAACTCAACAGGTCAGACTTATCTTCACCATTGTGGTTATCTACGATTGAATCTTAGTATATGCTGAAGCCTTAATGGATTTAAACAACAACCACACTTTCTGACGCAGGCATAGAAATGTTTGCGGTAACAACAGGCTTTGAGTTGTTGCATCTGACAACAAAAGCTGTTACGTTATCTTGCGCTGGTTGGTCAGACGCAATGCACTGCACTCTAACAGAAAATTTGTAAGCAAGGTCTGGTACAAGAGCGGGCAGGTTTATAATTTGTGGAGACACAGAGTAGACTGTGTCTACATATCTAAACACAACTTTCAAACCAATAGCAAGCTTAGCATCAGATGAGGTTGGTGACGCAGTGTTTTCAATAGTTAGCAACAGCTGGAAAGATGGACCAATACCTTGTACAGTTGCAGATAATTTAAGAGGCATCTCAGGATCATCGGATATTGGAGTCAAACATGACTGAAGGCCTTTCAGATACAGTTCACCAACCGATAACCTCATCATCTGCAAATCATGCTGAAAGTTCTGGAACATTTCTGTACCTATCTCACGTTCACGAACAGTCTGGTCAACAAAGAGTTGAGTTTTCTTGGGAATGTTCAACTTGACTTGCTGCGAAGCTGGTGGTCCTCTCAGCATTGCCTGTTCTGAATACTCCACAGTGCGCTTGAGAATAAGCACTTGCAGCGCACCTGAAGCCAGCACAGCAATAAGTGTACTCTCTTCCCGACCATAACGACCAAAGCACAAAGCCTGGGGGCGATCATTCAACTTCACAGTGTCAACCAGGTTCTTCTCTTTGTAAATGTGGACCTCACCATTTTCCAAACCAACCAACACTGCTTTGAAGCCCTTAACCTTGTGATCCATGAGAGCAGTGCACATGATATTTGAAGGCAATTCCAGATTCCACAGCAATTTTCCTTTTGTACTGTAACATGAAAGTGACCTATCCATTTGAGCCACAATCAAATGCTTGTGAATCCTCTCCATTCCCACTATCTGTGAGTTCAAATCAAGACAAACCTTGGCACCATCAGAATCTTTCCTTAGTGTGTAAACACAACCATCTCGGCAGGCAACAAAAATCCTAAAATCAACATCAAACAGCCCAGAAACGTTTGCAATGACTGGAACACTTGGCAAAGTAAATTTTTGCAAAAGTGTGAATGCCTCACAGTCAACAACATGGACTTCCTTGTGCTCTACACAGGCTACGATACAAGATATTGCATCATCTTCAGCCATTGATTTTTTCATTGTTGTGATGCAAGTAATGACCGTTTCTCTTTTTAATGCTGTGCCCTTGTGCTCTGCCACAAATTGCCTGGCTTCTTCCTCAGTGTCCAGCTTCAAAAAATGCATTGTTTGTGAAGTGAGCAATGAGGCAGGGTGCCCTTTCTTTAAACTACTGAGTGCTTCAGCTAGAGTTGAAATGTCTACGTTTCCATGGTGAATCTGGTTCCATATTTCTGCTTCTTCAGGCAAAACAGTCAGTAACTGAAGGTTATATTTGTAGTAAGGCTTCATGTTTTTATATATAAAAAGACTAGATCCAGATGCTACTACCAAGCCTGGTGTCCTTGGTTCAGCTAAGTCCATGTAGACACTCACAACCCCAGTGGGTAAATCCAACAGTGTAGTCTCTTGAGTTATTGCTGTTCCTTTCAGAACTTTTAGCTTCATGCTATACTGCCCAGTGCCAAGATCTGCAATGACCAGTTTATGATCTCCATCGCCATTCAAGTCAGCAAGGGCAATACATGACGAAAATGTATAAAGACCAGCAACTGGATCAAAATATGCATTTAGCCAATTGTTATTTTCTGCTTTATCATCACCCATTGCATTCTCTACACAAAACAGCTCTCTCAAAATTTAAAGCATTGCACAAAGTTGCAAGGAAAACAGCACCTGTCAAATTTTCTTTGAAAACCTGGAAATAACATTACAAGACACATGTAGCACACAAAAGAATATTAGTAGTCAACTCTTACACACAAAAGGTGGAAAACTTTGCGACAAAAATAAAGGTAAAAGTAGCCAAATAAACAGCATTGAGTGGTGCATTTTTTAAAAAACATAAGACTATATTTATTTGTGAATTAATGCCATAATACTACTTTATGTTAAAAAAGTTATTTATAGGTTCTAGAGAGGAATTTTATTTGAAATTTGTTCAGTTAAAAGTATTTATATGAGACCTGCTTACTAGGGTGCATCAGATTCCCCATGATTTTGAAAATTTCTTCATATTCTCACGGCTATACCCTAAGCGTTCTACCTCAAGAAAAAAACAATTCTTTGAATGTTTCATAAATTTTATTTGATATTTACTGAGTCCACACTGAGATTGAAAAATAGAATTTTAACATAAAAAATGCGAAAAAAGGACATGTTAATTTAAAAAGCAAGAAATGTTGCTAATGATTATTCACACATCCTCACACAACGCACACAACTTTTAAAACTAACTGAAACATATCAAAATTAGTATTTTGCAAAAATGCTACCAATATAGTATTTTTATGGTGCTGGACAAGTGCGCGCAGTTCCATTTAGGTGTAATGAGTGACGGGATTTGACTGGTTCGCAAGAACATGTTCTTGAAATTTCTTTAATCCCGAGAACCGATTGTTGGCTTAAGTCAGGGGTTCTCAATTTTTCCCGTGAACACATTTTATTTATAACTTATTTTGGCAAACCTCTCATAGACCTGTTACTAACTTTTAATAGTGAAAAACAAGACTAAAGTTTGGGAAAATAACTGAAATCAATAATTTTCTTGTTAGACTGCACCAGTTAGCAACACAAAGATCCACCTTTGCGCTTATATCGGGCCAACCAGGATGATTTGCCTCTGGAGACTGTGATAATGAGAGAACCTGTTCTTAAAAATTTTGAATCCCACCACTGGGTGACAATGAAATGACAAAACATGGAAAAGTATCAATTTCAATGATTTTTCGACTCATCTATTATATTCCATAACTAATCCCTTACCTCTAACACTAATATCATTTAGTTTGCATCTTGCTTGGTAGTTGCACCTAACTTGATGTGCCCAGTTATCCTGCCCTGATTGTTTTACCCCCACTTAATTACATAAAAATGAATGTAGTAGCATGTACAGAACACTGGCATGTACTGCCAAATCCACCCAAATATACTGTGCTCAGTTCTAAAAACTCTTTGTAATCATCACGTTGATGCAGTGTTGTGGCTGATGCATGATGAAGTGCTTAACTTGCCCATTCCTGCACAAGCACTTTTGTTTCGTTAAAATATGAGCTATCAAGGAATGTGAGTGATGCCTTGTGGATATAAAGTAAGCTTTCAAAATGCTTCCTAAACCTGCTGAACATGGACACTTCAGTTGATTTAGAAGCTTCTATCTTCAGCAGGCCTGTGAATATTTGTGCTATTATTACCTCACCGATATAATGTTGAATATGCTGTCCAGTCGTCCCAAAGCCTGTTGCAGACAAAACGCAAGCAGCAGTTACTTGGCCTGTGTTCAAGGCAGTTGTGTCAAACACCATTGACGAAACTGATTGCTGACAGTTCCATAATTTCAAAAGTTGCAAGATTTTCTCTGTTATGATGTCACCTGATCATCTTCCAGTGTCTGGTTGGTAATTTGGTACTCTAAGCAGCTTGGTTTCATTCTCATTACCAATAGCCATGCAGTCGGTCGCTCCAATTCACATTCGTCTTTGGTGAGGCATAATGTGATTTTTCAATCCAAGTGAAGTGAAGCATATTTTGGTGCTATCCACATTTTTCTAACTCCAGTTGAAATCGTTTTTCCTACTTTATGTCACGACCTGTCACCAGAGTTGTATGAACTGCAATTTTGTTTTGTCACCTTGGTCTCCTCCCTCAGTCATGTCATGTGGAATGAACGCTCTGATTTTCCTTATGATGCAGCAACAAAGTCTTCATTGTTGCCATGCTTATCTTGATGCCTATCATCACCAGTTAGCTGAACTATTTCACCAACTAATTCTCTTTTCTTATCAGCCTTCTCTTGCAATTTCTTTCAAAGCTCTTGCTTGTGTGGTGGCTCCACACAACCGACACTTTAAACCACAAGGAAAACTTGCAACTGTCGTTATAAACCAATAAGATTCCACGGAACTGACAAAAAAGGGTTGCTATAGGCAAAATGACATTATAGCCGATCTAGAATGCATGTAAAAGATAGGAATTCGCCTGGGACCGACAAACAAGTGTCGTTGTAGTCGAACTGTCGTTATAGCTGAATTCGTTGCAGGCTAATTCTATTGTAGTAGCTACTGTAGTGCATTAGCCTATTGCCATTGTTCCCATATTTTCATGACTGATGTGGACCCAGTAGAGTTTGTCCAAATTTTACAATATTTTGCACAAAGTGTTTTTACAAGAGGTAGAACATTTCTGATGCATGGCCATGTCAGTTTTTTCATATGGGGGGTTTGATGCACCCTACTACTTACTCAAGACCTATTTGGTAAAGTGTACATGTGTTTAATACTGTGTTGTCCATTGAAAACAGAGGTATTATACATACATATATGGTATGGTTACCTCTTACCAAAAGGCAAAATAACCTAACTCACAAAAACAGAATTTTGTGCATACTGCAGTGGTTTAGACAAGACCAGTCCAAATGGTGTTATTCAGGCCACAACAAGTGCAGGAACATATTTTGTGCAGTCTGCAAAGCCATTTTGGTATACACAAATAAATTAACAAGTATGTAAATTAAGGGCTGAACATATAAAATTTAAGGTTTTCTTGCTTTATAAAAAATATAATGTCTATACCCAGAGTGAAACCAGTATTGAGAAATTTTGTCAAGTTTTGTTGGGTATCAATTGGCTTGTGAAAGCTGTTTGCCATTTTTATTATCAGATATAAATTGGCAAAATTGAACATTATCTGTCAAATAGCAGCCATAGCAGGTTATGGGGCAAGTCATAAATTAGTCATGTGTAGCAAGTCAACAACAAATGAGTGTGAGATAATATTTGCCAGAAGAAAACAGCAAGTTTTTTTCCAAGGGGAAGCTATTTTTTGCTGGCAACAAAAGTAAACCAAAATGTCTGGTGTGCTTTTAAGTAATACCTGTTCTGAACAAGTTTGATGTAAAGTGGCATTACAACAATATACTCATAATTATTTCATAATGTAGAACATAATTCAAACTAACCATGCAAACTAAACTCATGGGAAACAATTAAAAAAAATGGAAGACCAACTATTAAAAACAGAAATGCTAATGTTCATTTTTGTCGAACCTGATTCACCTTTCGACCTGAAAGCATCATAAATACAAAGTTACAGTGATGCTATCTAAACATGGGAAGGCTCTTTATGATGGAGAAATTATGAAAGAATGTGCTACCAACATGTTTGCTGCTAGTGTACAAGATACTCATACTTTGAAATCACAAATTGATCTGAATTTTCATGCCATGTTGCAACTCCATAACTTGCTAGTTGATTGTGCTAGAATGCTGATCAAACGCTTAGGACTTAAAAGTCTTCTAGTTTGCAATGAAAAAAACCTATAAGTTTTGGGTTTCAAGTTTTTTGTGGGTGACATCATAAGTGGGGTAAGTTTCAGGCCATTTTGGCCCGGGTCACCTGGCCCTGGGCCCCAACTGCTAGATGGAAGTATTTCACTTAAGTTTTCAGCGGAAACCAAGCTAAAATACTAGTCTTTTGAGCCTTTGATCAACTGCGAAAGGTGGACATGAACATGAACTGGACATAAATGAACTTGGACATGAAGTGCTAGAGGGTGTGGACAATCATTACGAAAGATCTGGGGATTAGGAAGATCTGCGCAAAAATGTTTCCCAAGTTGCTGAAAGAGCAGAAACAGCAGCACGTGCAAGTGTGTCATGACATCCTGGAACAACTCAAAACCAAAGCAAACTTGCTGGAGAGAGTAATCACAAGCGGCGAGTCATAGATCTTTGAGTACGATCCGAAGACCAGGCGCCATAGTCTTAAGTGGAAGAGTCTGACGTTGCCGAGGCCGAAGAAAGCAAGGATGGCCAAGTCCAAAATATGTGAGGGGCATTGTGCATGCAGAATTCTTGCCACAGGGCCAGACAACCAACCAGCACATTTACAGGGATGTCCTGCAACGTCTGATGTGGTCAGTACAAGAAAAGAGGAAATAAATGTATGAAAAAAATCATGGCTGCTTCACCACAACAATGCTCCACCACATAATGCATCGAGCATCCACAACTTTCTTGCCAAAAATAACATTGCTGTGCTGGAGCAACCACCATACTCACCAGACCTGGCTCACTGGGATTTTTTCCTGTTCCCTAAATTCAAGGGTATCAAAAGGAACACGTTTTCCTGATGTAGAAGCCATTAAAATGGCTATGACGAAGCTCCAAGCGATCCTAGACAGATCCTTCCAGGAGTGCATGGAGGCATGGCAGAGGAGGATGGCCAAGTGCGTTAGATCTCAAGGGGATTACGTTGAAGGCGACATGTTGTCGTTCACAATTTGTATTTGGAATAAAAGATTTATGCACACAGTCTCGTTACTTTTCAAACACACCTCGTATATGGCAAGTGAATGACAAATTTTTGCCCTTTTTGCATCAGAACAAACTGGTAGGAAATGGTTGGCATGCAACTAAACTGCCTAGAAAGGAACGTGTTATTTTATTTTGCCAGCAGACTTGAAGTTCATAGTATAAACACACAAAGCTATCTGCACAATGCAGGTCAACAAACAGACAAAACAGAATGTTTTACAATGACATTAGAGGCTGAATCACAGGGTTACAGACACTTTCTTAACAGAATGTTTTGCAGTGGCGTTGGAGGCAGAACCACAGGGTTACAGACACATTCTTAACACTTTTGTTTGCTAACTTGTAACACTTGGTACAACACTACTGCAGAGAAAGACGCTAATTCCTAAACTGGTCAAGGCCAAGTAAAGTATGAATGCGTTGTGGCATAACACATCCTCAAACGAACAAACAGTCAGAGTTAATGCAGTAAAGATCAACAAAGGTGAAACAGAGATCAAGGACATACAAATTTAATCCATTTTCTAAAAAAAGTGGAGGCTAATAAAGATACGTCAATACTCTCTAAAACTATGTGGCTACGTGCAAGTAAATATAGAAACAATTCTTTTCTTTATAAAAACAAATTTTAATTCTGTCTTGACTGAAATAAGATGGACTTCTGAATTGAATAATTCAGTTGTTGACTGATACGTTTATTGGTTTATTGACTATCTTGACAGATTTTATCAATTATCCAACATCATAGATTGGAAACAAAATATATCTTCACCATCTGGACGTGTTAAACTAAAGGTTTTTGCAAGAAACATCCATGTGTTACTCAAGGCTTCTTCACAAAGGAATAACTGCTACCCAGATAAAACCTTCATTTGCCTCATATTTTTAAAAAAGCAGGTTACAACAATGATGAGATAAGTAACAGATTTGCTCAAAGCAAAAGTGATGTTTTTTATCAATCCACTCCAGTGGAAGCAGTTATAGTAGAGTGTCAAACATCTTATCAGCAAGAGAGTTATGCAAATTGACATGCAATCAGACCATTTTTTCTCAAGAAAAAATGAATCCTATGATCAGTGACAGATTTACGCATGGGCCATGTGGTCTAGGGCCCCACACAATCCTTCCTATGATGACTCACTACTAACTTAAAATTTGCAAAATTGCGCAGAGGCATAACTTCACAATTTGCTTTGAAATGAGCAAAAATGCTAGCGTCTGGAACAACAGCCCTCGTCAATGCAGCAGTGGTCTCCCAAATGATTTCTCAATTGTATTGTTTCTGAAATACATGAACCTTAGTACTAGGCAAATAATTTATAACGTGTTTGATGCGGATCTACATTTGCTTGTTTCCAACTAGATAGACAGCAGATAGAGGTTGCTTGTTGAAGCAAGGTTAAGTTTAGTTAGCTGCACCAGTGCTGCCAACTCTTCTTGCAACGAATAGGATAACACTAAACGGTGGGCCGGGTAGGCTGGAGGGCCGTGTTGTTAAATGAAAAACATTAATCATCCGCGGGCTGGCGAGCTGCACAGAAGAGCGGGCCGGCAGGCTGCACTACAGGACTGGCTGGTGGGTTGCACATTAAGG
>Ga0210059_1008375_pt1 | contig 16341 bp, 13 predicted proteins | sample Ectturendosymbi2_FD_188042 | JGI IMG/M metagenome (GOLD analysis project Ga0210059, IMG submission 188042) | Ecteinascidia turbinata endosymbiont from Florida, USA - Sample 2 (SPAdes) (version 2) | ecosystem: Host-associated > Tunicates > Ascidians > Unclassified | place: Key West, Florida...
AGAAGAGCACAAATAGTTGCGATGCCTAAGCCAGAGAAGCCACTGGGGGACCCAAAGAGCTATCGTGCCATATCTCTTTTGTGCGTCCATTTCAAAATCCTCGAGAGACTCATCCACGCTCGTGTCGAACCAATCATCGTCCCATTGCTCTCACAGGAGCAGGCGGGCTTCTGACACGGGAGGTCGACCGTAGACCAGGTCACCCTGCTGACACATGTCATCAGGGATAGCTTTTAGGCTAAGAAAAAGGCCGGAGCTGTGTTTTTCGATCTCAAAGCAGCCTGTGATACTGTTTGGCACCGCGGCCTTACCTGTAAGCTGCTGAGATTGCTGCCTGACATACACACGGTCGGCATGATCATGGAGATGGTTGGCTATCACAGCTTTACCCTTACCACCAGAAACGACAAACGGAGCAGGTTACGACGCCTCAAGCACGGCGTCCCACAGGGATCTGTCCTGGCACCCCTTCTCTTCAACACCTACATCTCTGACTTGCCAACCACCGTCTCCAGAAAGCATGCATATACTGACGATCTAGCAATCATGCATGCTAATGGAGATTGGCAGGTAGTGGAAGGGGCGCTCACCAAAGACATGGCAAATGTAGGTGAATACCTCCAGATTTGGAAGCTAAAGCTCAGCATTACAAAACAGTGTCGGCAGTCTTCCACCTTCAACAAGGAAGCCAAACGTGAGCTGAAAGTCAACTTCATCAACGAAAGCCTGCCCTTCTACTCCAACCCAAATACCTCGGAGTAACGTTGGACAGGTCGCTCACGTATCGCCGACACCTTGAGTCACTTCGTAAGAAGCTGACACAACGCGTCGCGCTCCTGAGGCGACTCACTGGCTCTGGTTGGGGTCCTGGAGCAACAACTCTGCGAATAGCCACCCTAGCCCTGGTCCATTCAACAGCAGAGTACTGCGCTCCTGTCTGGTGCCGCTCATACCTGCCTTATCGACCCCGTTGTCTGGTGCCGCAGTGCTCACACCTGCGTCATCGACCCCGCCATCAACGACGCCTTGCGAATCGTGACTGGATGCCTGCATCTCACACCAGCGGACAACCTTCCAATCCTCGCAGGCATCCAACCTGCTGAGCTTCATCGCAGAAGAGCCACACTGTCTTTAGGACGCCGTGCCATGGAGCTTGGAGACCTGCTCCACTCAGCACCCACCTTGTCCATCGAGTGCAAATGCAAGGCGTCTTAAATCGAGACACCCATTTGTATCCGCCGCACAACAACTCATTAGTTTATCTGACAACAATACCGGGAAATACCCCATGAGAGTGAGACGCCTGGGTCCGACTCAACCGCCTCCGCACCGGTGTCGGCCGTTTCCGTCTGGTGGTTGGGGATGGGGATGGTCTGGTGCGGGGGATGCATACCCTGCATCTCCCCCCATTGTCCGCGCCTGGTTTCTGGTAGATTTTGCGTCTGCCTTACTCACGGGTGTAGTGGGGCGCAAACGCGTGGAAACGGCGTTCCCAAGCCTTTTTCATGTTTTGCTTGAAAATGAGTTGGAAGCTGTTTCAAAATGACTAGATTTTTGTGTGCGTTTTCACACTTTTTTTGTTAGCACTACATCCCTGGCCTTACTCAGGTTTGCACAGGTCGCATATGAGTAGCATTGTTAAGTAGGGCTACCATACGTCCTCTTTTTGGAGTACATGTCCACTGTTTTCATGAGATATGAAATCCGATGACATTCGAAAATGTCAGAATACCTTCCTTTTTACGTTTATTATTTTATATAGCTATAATCAGCGGCGTAATTATTGGTTTGAGCCAGGGTGGTAAACTCAGATGAAAGGGGCCCACTGGCCACTGTACGGGGTCCACTATAGCCAACACACAGAAGAAAACGTAAGAAATGATCGTGAATCCGGATGTTGATGGCTAAACTAAAACCCTAACTCACCGGAAAATAACCCAAAAAACACACAAAAACAGTAACCTGCTGAAAACCAAAAGAATGGCAAAACCTAAATACAAGTTAAGTGAACGACCGGTTTTTGCACTTAGTTTTTCAGGGAGTAAATGTGCCCCTCTACCCCCTGTCAGTTACGCCACTGGCTATAATATTGTATTTACATACAGTAAGCTGTCCCTGCTCAACTGCAGCAAGATACGAGCTGGCGCCGTAGCTTTTTTTATGGGAAGGCATGCAAGTTGTCTAATTAATCTATATTTTGGTTGAGTTAATTTTCGCCTGGATAGGCGGGAATGTTTTCACATTAATCGTCACATAACAGTGTTAAATCTTTTTTCAATATCTCAATGACTTTGGCACTAGAGCGTGGACTTCTGACTCCATTATGCTGTAGGCTGCTAGCTTTGCTGATGAACCGTGATACGATGATCAGTATATTGTACATAGCTAAGTGTAGCACTTTGTAGTAAGTATAGCTAATCAGTAATGCTAAAAATGAATGAATTCTTCAGAAGTATCCCTTTTTCAGAAAAGGACTAAATGATTTTGAGACTGAGTGAATTACGTGTGGCTGCATTTGCAAAGTTCGCAAAATGAATAAAAACACTATTGTGAACTCGTGGATATTGAGTACCAACAACTTATTTCTCACAGTCACAGCGTAACCAGGTGCCTATCACTTTATCCTAGCTTGCCAAGGATGCTTCAAATGCACCCAGCTTCACATTCATACTTCATGTCCATCGACAAGCCAACTGTTGTTCTGAAACATTTTTTTGGAATTTCTCTGAGCGAACCCTGTTCAAGACATTACGACATTTGCAATCATTTTTGGTTGCTTTTAAGGATCAAGTTCAGAATATGGGGAAGTCCAAAGCATCATTTGTTGAGGTTGTATCGTGTTTCGTCACTGTGAAGGCAAGGATTCAAGAGAAACAATCAGATGTGCATACCAAGCCAAGTTAAGTCAGCCCTGAGAAAACTCAGAGACTGAGAGAAGGCAACGATCGTGACTGTGTGTTATTTATGTCAGATGTACGCAGGGGTGTAAGTGGGGCGGGTACGCGTGGGAACGACGTTCCCATACCTATTTCACGTTCTTTGAAATGAGTTTAAAGCTGCTTTGAAATGGCTATTTTTTGGGTGTGCGTTCTCACACCTTTTTGTTAGCACTACATCCGTGGATGTATCTGTAATTTGTAGATTAGTGATTTTCAACCAGGTTTCCGCGAGTGGCTTCCAGGGGTTCCGCCGAAACAGACCGAATTTGTCTGGGACGAAATTCACAACCACAGTTCTTTGCCGTTGTAGCAATACAGACACTTGGATCATTGCATAGGGTTCCATGAGCAATGCAAACATTTGCGGAAGGTTCCACTGCAGCAAAAAAGTTGAAAAACACTACTGGTGTAGATAATACACTCAAGTAAGTGACAGCCGTAATTTGTCTTCACTTTTTGCGATGAAAATGTGGCAGCCTTATTGAGCTTAAATAATAACAGAAGGGGATCATCTTCTTAATAAGTGTAAAACTTATCCAATTGGTTCTAAAAGACGTAAAAAAGCAAAAGAGGCAAAAATGAGAGAAGAATAAGTTGCAGCCAATTCAAAAAACATGTAAGTTGCTATTTTACAGTGGCAGTCAAGTCCAGCGGTGACATTTATGCGGAACCTGTAAGAGGACAGAAAATCGAAGAACATGTTGAAGAACATTAATTCCGAGAGCTTGCACAGTTATGCTAAAAAATTGTGATAAAAATTGAAATTTGTTCAATTTCGATAAATAAAATATACTGCTACTGAAAACCACAAGACCATATAGATCAAATCAATAACAAAACAAAAGATTCTTTGGTAAATACTAACAGGGCAACCAGGCGCGTAGCCAGAATTTTTGTTAGGGCTGGGGAAATCAACGACCGTGTTTCAACATTTAATTTGTTTTAATGCTCTTTGTTTTTTATAGCATCATCCATGAAACGTGCAAGTTTCTGGCGTTTTCTCCTGAACAATTGTGTTCAGATTTAAACCGACAAATAAAAAGTTTGCTTTCATTGAATTGACAAGTTTTGAAAGTTTTGATAGTAAAGTTCCAAGCTTCTACTTTGGATCAATGCCACCATTTGCTCATAAACCTTTCCTGCAAAGCGCTAGTAAACCTCTCAATGCCCAATGTTTCACTTGAGCAAGACGTCATCGCGGCCGCCATTACGATTGCGCTTATACTGTATTTGCACACTTCTGATGTACACCAACACAGCACGTTTAACCGAAGCCGAACAGCAACTTTGCTCTGAGGCAGGGGTCACCAAACTACGACCCGCGGGCCAAATCCGGCCCACGAAGCCATTTCATCCGGCCCGCGTAGACATTTTGCCAATGAGGAAAAACAATATAACAAAGGAAAATTTGTTGATGTGGCAGAAACATTTCCTGAAACAATCACATTTTGTAAGATGTCCGGCCCTCGGACTGTTGAGTAACAGCTTATGTGGCCCTCGGACTGTTGAGTAACAGCTTATGTGGCCCTCGAACAAAAAAGTTTGGAGACCCCTGCTCTGAGGCATTGACAACCGAAGTAGGCCTACAAAATTTTCGCGCATGAAAGAAGTGAACCACGTCGTTATCTAATTTTTGAGCAATTAATTCACGTCTGTAGTTGATTACCGTATACGCTAGAGTCTTTCAACGCGTTTGAAAAATTATTGGATTTTTGATAATCCGTAAGTCTTGTTTACTATGTTCATCCTATTCCGTAAAACCTTTGTAGCTACTTTAAACTTACTTCATTTTTACTGTTTGATGAGACTCTGCTAAATTTAACTGACTTCATTGAAATATAAGATGGAATTAAACTGTTAAACACAATCGTAACTCCAGTATTACAAAACTTATTGACCACGCTTAGCTGCAGGTAAAGATAGTTTAGCACTGCAAGTCAGTAAAGTTGTACAAATCACGGGCTTCTAGAAAATACAACAACTTGTCTGCGGAATTTGAAGCCCTAATGGGAACAAAATTCAAATTTAGTTTCATTTTAGTTACATGTGCTTTGCCAACAAGAAAAATTGCAAGCTCAAAGATAGATATTAGGGAAGGATAACGAGGCAGTCGCCTCGGGCCCCTCTTTTTCAGAGATACCGTGCTCCCCCTTGAGAGCTTTGCACCATTGTTTATTTAAAAAGGTTATGTAGCACTTTAGAGCCACATTTAAAGACGATCTAAAGTAAGTCATATGTTTTTCAAAATAAAGCAAAAATTATCGGAAAATGTGCCATACGAGACAGCTTTCAACTGTGTAGCTGCAAAACTTCAAAAATGTTTTTTCTTTACGTATGTATTTTGTGCTCTTGAATTTAGTTCATAAATTGAAATGTTCAACAAATTTAATTCTTTTATCCATGTAATCTCACGTCTACCTTGCACAATGGCGATTCCTCAGCCCTTGCAAAATGAAAACCATCTTGCTACTTACGTTAGATTTTGCTGCTGACTCTTGCAGTTAAATGATTTCAAATAATTTTATGTAGGAGAGTGTGGCAATTAACATCAGATGAAAGTTGAAACACTGAGCTCATGAACAGTAGGTCGGAATCTAATATCTTGAAAATATTGATTTTGTACTCGCCAGCAAGGTAAAGGGAAATCATTGATGAAAATGTTAAGGCTCCACAAAACTGTGATTGAACAGTCACAATAGATGTCATCACAAATATAAATATCTAGAATTAATGCTATTGTTCCTAGACAGTTACTATGGCGCAATGAAGACTTTGAAACTGAATCGCTTCGTAGCTAAAGTTTGAGCTTCAAGACAAATAAAATTTATATCACCGTCATATTCATGCATCTAGTTTCAGAACTGTGCAACAGCAAAAATCTACGATATTCATTTAAGGCTGCGCTGACACTGGAAAACAAGGATAGGTTATATTTGTAACACCCACGGTTATCAGAGTTGGATTTGCGATGGTCTTGAAATGAAGCTTACATAACCATTATGTGGGATGCAGCAAATTGGTGCGCCAAAAACAGCTGCGAAAAGCGTTACTCCAACTGTGTTTACTTGCGGTCATTGATTATGATTGCAAAAGGTCAGATACAAGTTTTTGTTCGACTAAAAGCTGAAGTAGGATGGTTTCCTTGAGACAGTTTCGTAGATTTGCACGAAACAAATTCTTAAAAATCTGCATGGTTACCCCTTATTTGAAAAACAATAATTTATAATGTGCCCTGGCCTTATCATACTAACCAACAGACAATCTGAAAGTCGAATCGGTTTTGGCAGGTGATGTGTTGTTGCAATGACATAAAAAATTTTGTAGACTACAAATGTTTCATGGCAGCTTCATGCTTGTGTTCTTGATATTTGCCAGTTCAATCACCACATCAGAAATTTAACTCTGTTTCATTTGATCTTGCAACTTTGTTTTTTTTGAAGTTGGTACATCTCTCTGGGTGACGAGAATTTTTATGATCTTATCTTTGGGAAACACTTTAGCAGCCACGTTGTTTGCTTTTTATGGAGCATTAAAGGAAGAAGCTGTTAAAACTAGTTCAAAAGTTGGAGAGATTTTCATTGGTGTATATGAATATGTCAATCATTCAGCATTACAAGCTTTTTTTTTATCAAGAGTTGCTTAAAATTATTAGTTTAAAATTAATTGGCAAACTTCATTGATAAAAAGAATTCGAAGAAAGTTTTGAAGATTGCATGAGTTTGCTTTTTTTAGCACTGAGTGTTGCTTGATTTAAATGAGAGTTGCTTCATCAATTTCACGATTTTTAAAAAATTACAATCAAAATGCTCGAACCATGATTTGGTGACTAAAAAAATCAGAGATGTCAAAGAAGCTGACGAAAAACCGTTGTAGTGGCGTGGAGTATTGATGAGTGGTTAAAACTAAGAAATTAGGTAAGCTGCAGGTGAAACGTACGTATATTCCAACACAGTGCGGTCCCATTCAGTTGATCATAAACAAACAGTTGGTCATCGGAAGGTTTTCAATGGATTATGAATTTCTTTCAAAAAATACACTCTCACGTTGGGAAAACAGACGGTGCCATCAAAAATAGTAGCACTAATTTCAAGAAAGGCAGGATCGCATTTCCTGAGATCTTTTTGTGATTTGTTTGTATTTTGTCCAATGGCAAGACAACGCGGAAAAAAGATTAATGAGGAAACGAACATTAAGAACATGTGGCATAACAGAAATCAACCACGCAAAACGCGGTTTAGATGTTGAGCTTTTTTCACATATCAGTGTCACGTACGTTAGATAAGCTACTTCTACTTTGACTGAGTCTTTCAAAAGAGCATGACCCGTTTTAAGACATTAACCAAAGCTTGGAAAAAATTAAGTCCTTTTAAGAGGTAAGAGCAAAACCAATAAAAGGAAGACTTTACGAAAGCAAGTTTGAAGTTAAAACGAGAAAGGTATTCGTGGGTTCATTTGTCTTCACACTCACACACAGCTAAGTGGAACTTACGAATGCATGGCGTTAGCAAAAACACGCGCTCAGATGAGCCTAACACAGCCAACTGTGAATGAGTGTTTTAATGTTTCAAACGACATATCACCGAGGATAAGTTCTAAGCCAAGGCTTCTGCAAACTAGTATTTATTCAAAACAATGCTTCTTAACCGGGAGCATGCCTCCTCAGGAGGGCGTCAATTGATTTCAAGGGAGGCGCGAGGCCTTATGCGTTCTGCAACATGGAAAGTTTGATCATAAACCAGTAAATGAATTTGTTTATGCAACATGTTTATTGTCATAGGAAAAAGAGTGTTACATACCAGTATGACCCAAAAGTCCAACATTCTTCTATGATAATGCTTTCGGCAACATCAGGTAAACAGGAGTGCTTTTACATAAAATGTGTTGCGCTGAAATAATAATTTCAAAAAAACTCCCATGCATCTGTTTCACAACATTGCATTGAAGTAGACACAACCTAACACAACCTTAAGAACCATTTGAGGGGCTTCCGCGCGACATAATGGGTTGAAATATAAGAGAATGACAATGATCATCAAAAGTCAAAAGCTTTCCCAGATTCCTGTGCTGTGACTGCGCTTCACCGGTGGTTTCCAGTTTTCTCATTTGAGACTCGCTGACCTTTCACAACTTGTGTTTATTTTGTGCGTGTTTCCTGTCGAAGCGTTTCAGTGACAGCTTTACGTTTGAATTTGCATAATTTCTGTGCGTGTAACTCTTTTCTAATTCAATTTTGGTCTCCCTTGAGTCCCAATACAGGTTTCGCCACTTAAAAGTAGTTATCCTCTTTGCCCCAGAAGAAAGTGCATGTCAAAAGTTCCCGTATTCATTTAAGTTATCACCGTGTATCTCTTCACTGGAAAACATAATTGTGCAAGCAATTTTATGAATGATTTTTATTGTTTCGCCGTAAATTTATAGAAATTAAAAAAATTCTTTTCAGCAATTTTCTTGCTTGTATCAATGGCTGTCTTCACTGGAGAACAAAGCGCTGCAAGCAACTTCTGGGAATACTCGTTCGGCCTTGGTTGGACCACCACTTGTTTCAGCATCGTCCTCGCTGTGGCTTCATTCGTTTTGAAGATGCAGGAAAAATAAAATCGCAAGAAATGAAATGCAAACGTTGTGAAACCTTAATCGCACGATTCCTATAAAATTTTTGGCTGGAAAAACTCCTCAATTTCTGCAACACATTATCCTATCGCCGAATAATTTTTCACTAATCTAATTACTTTGAATAAATGTGAAAAATATATGTTTTGGGATTTGTAGTGTACAGTATATACGATTTGCATCAAAAACAATTTGTTATGCTTTAGTTGTGCTTGTTGTGCTTGATATTAATTATTGTGATTCGGTGCTTTTATCTTTCACTTGACTTGTATATCGAAGTTAGTCAAACACGCTGTGAAACTATTCCAGTGAAATACAAACTGATTATTCAATGATCTGAAACGAGGAGACAATAAAGCCAAACCCCAAAAACGAACACTGATCTGAAACGAGGAGACAATATAGCCAAACCCGAGAAGCAAACACTGGTCTGCCACAGAAGAAAGTGCATGTCAAAAGTTCCCGTATTTATTTAAGTTATCACCGTGTATCTCTTCACTGGAAAAAATAATTGTGCAAGCAATTTTATGAATTATTTTTATTGTTTCGCCGTAAATTTACAGACATGAAAAATTTTTTTCCAGCAATTTTTTTCCTTGTGTCAATATCTGTCTTCACTGGAAAATACAACGCTGCAAGCGACTTCTGGGGATACACGTTCGGCCTCGGTTGGACCTCCACTTGTTTCAGCATCGTCCTCGCTGTGGTTTCATTTGTTTTGACGAAGCGGGAATAATAAAATCGAGGAAACCAATGTCGCTCAAAATGAAAAACAAAGAGCAAAAATGGTTTATGATGAAGTGAGAGCTTCACTGTGGGAACAGCTATTTCATGATTTTTATATCGTATTATAACCTGTAGAGGAAAAGAAATTAATATCTTGTGTTCCATCAATTTCATCTTCATTTCTTGTCACAGGCTGACATAAGCTTGTGTCGACACGGGAATAAGTTTAGTGCATGTGGCATACTGTACTTTTGTGGAATACAAATTTTCTTTCTTGTACTGTTTCAGTCCTTGCACTGTTGCGTTAGCTGGTTCTACATTCCGTGATTTGTGCAAAAATTGCCAGATATATTTTCAATGAACTTTATTTCAAAACTAAATTTCATGTTTTTCATCTACTTGGTTCCAGTATCACTTGGTTTATGCCATTGTTAAATCAAGGGTTTGAATAGACCAGTTGTACCAACTATCTGAACGTCCTGTCGTAAATTCGCACAACAGCAAATGAAGATGCATTGCGGTACTGCAAATAAAAAACTGGAAAAAGTGAGACATTCTCATAACTATCCTCACAATTCAATACGAAGTTTGCAACAAAGTAAACTACGAGTCTTACAATGATTTTTACAACAAGAAACACAAAATCACACGTTTCAACAAAGTTGTGTTGAACATTTTGTAATTGCCAGTTTTCATCACAAAGACATTTCAATGAATATAAAACGCAAGACGCTGCTAAATGCAAAACAATCACAAAAGGTGTAAAACTCACCAGAACAGACTCAATTCCAATTTAGTGTTAAATAAGCACAAAGCATGATTTTCTGTCATTTGAAATTTTTGTTAGCAATTTGAGAGACTGAAAGGGCGGCACTTTTGCGGTCGACCCCGGGTGGGACTTGGCCTCGCTATGCCCCTGCTTGCGACAGAGAAACAGATCTCTCGATTCGATATATTGTAATTCGATGGACTGTCGTTCGATAAACTGTCGTAGTGCCGAGCTTCACAGCGTAAAACAATGAACTCTTTGGGACATTGCATTTTGAATATACAAAGTCAGTCCTGCTCAACAGCTCTGTATAAAAAATGTCCGCTTCGAGAAACCTTGAAATTGTAATTTCGCCCATCGCGATCCTCCTTCGTTCAAAGGTCACGCTCCGCTCATAGAGGAGACACACTTTGGAAAAGAAGCAGTTGCACCAGGGCTGACGAAATTTAAAAATGCATTTTTTAATCCAATTGCGATAAAAGCTCTTACAGATGCACGAAAACCACAAGGTCACTTAAAATGCTGTTTAGGAATTTTGCATCTTTTCTTTTCAAAAATTCCGGGGTCTTTGATAAACACGAAAAGTACCCGGTCCAGGCAATGACAAGTGTTGATCTGGAGCTGAACAAGCACTGAGATCATAAAAAAAAACTGTAGAAGTTCAAATGTTTCACTTTTAAGATTATGAGACTCGCAGCCCTTACAAAACTGAGTGTAATGGAGTTTTTGAAAAGATCTTATAATTTTTGATATAATCAAAACAGGAGGTTGTTAGTAAAAAATTCGACACGTCAATCTAACGGCGCTGTTGCAACAAGTATGCCTTCGAAGGGATACTCTGTTCAACTATTGCCTTCTCTAATTCTTGAGTAACCTCTCGCAATGCATAGCAGAGTGTAGTAGGACCTTCGCTAGCGATCAACCCGTGCCCAGGCTTCAATCCCATGCAGTGCGTCCCTTTGATACTGGTAGGTCTGTAGTTGGATTCTTCGCCGGGCCTTAACAAGACTTTGCAAAGTGGTACTGCAGCCTTCTTCCCAGGCGCACGGTGTCGGGAAGAGCTGCAGGGATTATCCAGAACACAAACCGACTCAAATGGTACCAAATATTGCACAAGCGCCATCAAAAAAATACCAAAAAAAAACTGTCGCTATTACCTTGCGTTACAGTGATTGAGTGGTCTTCTAAGGAGAAAACATTTACACTTTCGGCACGGCGCTGTTACTATTTTTTAGTTGAAAAATGTATGTGTCGCCTTTTCAACACTAAACCAGAGCGTCTCTACCATTGTGAAAGTTAACCATCGTTTTGACGAAGAACTGCAAACCTTTTGCATCCTTGCAGCGAACTCTGTGGTTGGACAGAATATTTGTTTGTGCAGCGAAGATCGGAGAAAAACCCGGCGAGACTAAAACATTTTGCAGCAAGCACTGCATTGTGCTTTGTTGTGTGGCACGGCCTCCATCCCTCATAAACACATGTCTTTGAAATATAGTTTCTGAAATACCATGGTTTCCATTTTGGAAATACAAGAAATTTGCAGCCGGTAAATGTTTTTATTATTTGTTTCTACACATATAGGGCAAGTGCGCCACCACTGGCATGCCGTCTGAAAGACAAAACAGTAAAATTCGGAGGCATAAGAATTAAGTCAATATACATTTATGATATAAAGATAGCTATAAACTATATCACATTAACTGGTCAGAAATTCATAAATTATATGAAGTTAACTGGTCTGAAATTCACAATAAACTACAATTGGACACATTCTCTTCATGCATATCATAAAGAAGTTGCACAAATCAATCTTCGAAGCTTATGTTGCTGCTTCACTCACGAAGCCAATGTGACTGTTTTCACGTTGCAAGGAATGAAAGTGAACAAGACGTCACGGGTTATTTGAATCTTTATTCACTGTGAAATTAGCAGGTTGTTGCTGAGTCACGCGAAATAACGTTAAATTGAAATGAACTTAACACAATGTGTTGATTTGTCATCACGAAACAAAATCAAAGTGAAGCAGACTAGGCCATGAAATCCTGTTTTGCAAGATTTAAAATCAAGCAGAGAAAAAAGTTCCAAAAAACGAAATTGTTTCACAAGTTACAGAGAAGCAACAGAAGAGCTTTGGTGTCTAGGTATAAAGTGATTCCGATCTTTCAAAGCAGGACGTTGTCAAGTTAGACAGTAAATCTTTCGAACAACGATCATAACAATGTTAGTGCACCTGTAATTACAAAATTCTCGTGAATTCGTCTAATGTCTGATAAATTATTTTGAAATTTTTCGCCTGAATTAAAGCGAAAGCAAAAAGATTGATGAATGATTTCTCATCCAAACAGATTTTCTTAGACCTTCATTCGGTTTTCCAACTTTCTCGCGTTGCCATGACCAGAGGTCGATATCGTTTCCGAACAAAACACGCGACAGACCAGGACACAACTCCAAAAAGTGGAAGACACGATTGCCCTGCTACTTATACAGAACACAGAAAGTTTTCTTTATACAGAAGTTACAAAAGCTACAAAACATATACAGAAGTTTTCACTCCGTAGATCACTTGGCTCAGCTGGTGTTTCGCACACAGAAGATATGATAAAAACTTGGGACACGAAACTCTTCATAAACGCGACTGAAATACGGTGAAAACAGATAAGTCGTCCGCCAGTGCATAACAGCACCTCAACAATACGGCGCAACTACTAATGTATCAATACGATTAATCCACTGGATTTATGAATTTCTCATCGGCTGCCAGGCAATGCTTATCATCGGTGTCGAAGATAAATTTCCGCAATGAAGGAATGGTTTTCGGTTCATGATCTAAAATCAACTTTCTGCACAATTCCTCGTAACCTGTACTTCGATATGTCAGGGTTTGTATCTGAGGGTGACTCTTCTTTACTTCCCGCTGCAAGTCGTCCCATGATTTTTCTGGATTTTCCCGCCATCGAAAATGATCCCGATATGCGGTGTCGTTTGTGTCGAGATACAGAAGGTACTTGGAAAGCTCAGCGGGCGAAGAGAAGTCTTCGGCATGAATGAAAGAATGGGGAGGGGCTATTCGCAGATATTCCTCCTTCCTGGTTCCCCAGACAACGGGAACAACGTTGTTTAAAATCGCGTTTTCGAAGAACTTCTCAGTGATGTAGTCTTCGCAGTGGAGGGAGTTCTCAAAAGCCAAATAAAACTTGTAGCTCTGGAGAAGATATCTCAGTCTGGTTTTGGCGACGTGGTGGCCGTTGTTGAAACATTTCCCGTATCGCTTCAATTGAGGAACAGTTTTCATCATTTCGTTGACGTAGTTCATTCTTAACCGAGCGCCTAGCTTTCCTTTGCATTCACTGACAAGCCATATCTGAAACAATGTGAATATATTATTCTGAAAAGTGACTTTCTTGGAAAAATTCTAAAAACCTGTCTTTCAAAAAAAAAGAATTTTCTTTAAAAGAAACAACAGCAGAAGACATTGTCACAAAAAATAATAAAGTTGCAATAAATAATGAAACTGCTTTGTCAGGATGTAGATGCATAAAAAATTAAAGGAATGGTGAAACAAGCGCTTAAGAAAGAAATGCAAAAAATATTATTGAAATACAACAAAAAGCAATTATCCTGCACGTCCCATTAGTGAATGTATACCGATCAAACAGAGTATAGAGCGGAAGCAGATGCTACAGATTCTAAATTAATGTCTGACGAGTATTAATCGAGCAAAGAAATGATCTGGAATAAAATTTGTGGGTTTGGTGTTGCTTCTAACTTTGCAGTGCACCGGGCCGGAGAAATCCATTCCAGCACCTTAGGCAAGATCCATTTTCAGTGGCCCGAAAGAAATTTTTGCTCCTGATGACTTTGGTCTGTTCAATCAACTGTGGCATGATCTATTTGCAAAATTGTGAACAAATACATTCTCTCTGCACATCTTTTGCCGGTGCTTCTTAGGTAAGGTCCATTACAGCACCCCTCAAAAAGACCCTTTCCCGTTATGCATGTGGCGTAGATTAAGACTTTTTTAAGTTACGGAGTTTATCTGAATACCAAGTTCATCAAAATATTATCTACATTATCTACACAAGTAATAGCCGTTATAGCATTCTTGTAAACAAAACCTGTAGGCCTCAAAAACTCGTTTTCCTGGTCTTTTGTTTCGCAAACTGACCGACAATGTCAATATAAAGAAAGGAAGCCATTTCTGACTGAATAAACACAGTAGCTAGATCCACCAGTTTCTTTTGCGACAAGGTTGGCATCAGGTATGACTTTTATCAATTTCAGCTGAAAAAGCTCTTTTTCCCACTAGCTACGAACACAGGGAGGATTAGCACATTAATGTTTGGGAAACGTTTTATCAGACTGTGTCTGTGAAAAAAATGCGAAGTTTCCTGAGGATGTCTTCCACAGACCTGTATCTTACCACAAGTTCTTCTGCGTCAATACTCTTGTCTTAGCCATGCTTTAATGCTTATTACAAAGTTTTGCATTTATAAGAACTCATTGAGTTCGTTTGCTGGATATGTTCTGAATGTCATAATAGATAAAGACAGAGCAATATTTCTGCAGCTGCTGGAAACGTTCCTCTGTTAATGAGATAGCCATGTTCAATAAAAAGTATTAAAATTTAACCTTGAAGCTTTCTTCGGGATCCTCTATGGCAGTGGTTTTCAACCTTTTTCACGCAGCGACCCACTTTGCAACCCAATTTAACCTAACGACCCCCTTCCAAAAATTTGAGTTTTTTTTGTTTGTGGAGAAAATGAATGCCATTGAAGTAAAAATTTCAACTACGTTGTAGCACCACACTTGCCTCTCTGCCATGTCACAGGGCTGCCAGTGAGAGTTAACTAAAGTCTTGAGTCTCACTTGCGAAAAAACTACAAGGTTAAAACATTCCAAGATAAAAATAAGAGCATTCTTATATCAAACGGGTGCCAATCAACGGATCGCCAGACATTTGGGGGGGAGTTGCCCCTAACCCGTTGCATCTGCCACTGATACAAGTTATGTTCGTGGTGCGTTTGATAATGAAACTGACAATTATTTAGAAGAAATTCCTGACAATTCTTTCTGGCAGGAATACCAGCATGTTAAATTATTGCTTATTCAATTCATAGTTCATAATATCAAAAAACTCCAAGATATCGTGCGATTACAAAAGCATTTCCCAAGATCCCAAGCTCGGACTGGAATCCCAATGAATGGCAGCCCTGCCATGCTACAGCCTTTGTGATGGTTCAACTGCAGAATCGTCTTACACTCGCAGGTCCATTGCTGGTCTGGTGCTGCAACAAACAACGACGTTCCGCATGCACAACAAACCACTGGCATTGGCGAACACCATCATGTTGGCTATGGTGCGAATCAGATAGGCTCTGCTTGGTGAAATAAAGTGTTGCGTACTATAATCGAAATTGGACTGATTAACTAGGCTACTAACAACAAAATGCTGGCGTTTCGACAGCATTTCCTAACTTGACTGGGCTACGCTGGATGGCTGAAAAATGTTCTAATGAAGGCTTCGATATAAAACTACTCCGGTCAAAGCAAGCAGCTTGGAAAAATCAAAAAATGAAAAATATTGAGATGGTACACCTAACTATAAAATTTTTCAGTGGCCTTGATGAAGTATGGCTTTCAGGGCATGCCTCTCTGGCCCTGATAGCACACCATTGATATACTTGTAAGCAGGGTTGCGGAGTCGGAGGTAAAATGTCAGACTCCGGCCTTTCCAAAATTTCATACATTCTCTTTCATACAGTTTATTACAGATTTCATACAGTTTATTATGGAAATATAATTTGTACCAAATTGCGACATAGCTTACCCAGCATACATGAAAGTAGAAAGCGTGAAGGAAAGAAAGAAAGCCTGAAGGAGTGTAGTACGTTCATCTTCTCAGAAACTGCGTGAACGCATGTTCCATTCAATTTTACTTGCTGTACGTTCGTTACTTTCTGAACTGCAGCTGTACTTTTTTGTCCTTTTTGGAGCACATTTTGGCCCAGCGCCCTAGGCAGTTGCCTAGTTCACCCGATGGTAGGGCTGGCACTGGCTGTACGGAATTCATTGATTTCTGCTATTGCAAATAGTTTGAAGAATGGTGGCTAGGATTCTGTAAGGGTGGTGGGGTGTTGCAATCGAAATTACCGAATCTCACGGAAACAATGTTGGCCTCCGTCGGTCAGGATTGACCATGGGTAGAGCATCCTAGTCCTGGCTGTTTGCTCGGCTGGGGCAGCGTTTCTTGTGGCTGTAGAGACCGATGCGGGAGTGACAATCTCTGTGGCAGCGGTC
>Ga0210059_1008376_pt1 | contig 16341 bp, 9 predicted proteins | sample Ectturendosymbi2_FD_188042 | JGI IMG/M metagenome (GOLD analysis project Ga0210059, IMG submission 188042) | Ecteinascidia turbinata endosymbiont from Florida, USA - Sample 2 (SPAdes) (version 2) | ecosystem: Host-associated > Tunicates > Ascidians > Unclassified | place: Key West, Florida...
GGGTACTTGATTCATGTTGCTAAAAATTACCCTTTTCGTCGCTCAATGAAATACTGGAAATTCCCAGGCGATTCAACCTTTCGTTCTCCAGCCTCAAGTTTTCCATCTCATTCTGAAAAAAATAGAAATGCAGTCACCGGAAGCCGAAAAACTGAATGTGAAAAGATGAGCAAACAAGTGACGTCATGGAGAATTTTTCTTCTATCCTTTGACGTTCTAACCGCAAAATTTCTTTTCATTGCTGTACCAAAAACAACATTTTCTACAACGCGTTGATAGCAGCTCAAGCCATTTTGCAGCTAATACTCCATCCAGAGTTCAGTATCCAGTATCAACCATTACTCACCCTCATCTTCTGCATCGCGTCCTGCATTTGATGCAGTTGATGCTGGGATGATAGCGCCTCCAAGCGGATGTCGGTCAGCTTCCTTTCCTTCATAACCAGCTCCTCGCGCAGCTTGGTCACCACGTCAGACTCACTGTTGTCTCTGGCGAAGAAACGAGAAAAGCATTCCGTGAGATCTTACTCCATGTGCTGTAATAACACACTTGTTGTTTTTTGGGAAAAAAACTCTTTGAATGGAGGTAACACTCGCCGCATGTAGACAGGAGAATAGCTGTGACCGCGTCTACTGATATGATTAACAAAAGGAATAGAATAAAATCAATCCCAGCGATGCCGTTATACATGAGCATTTCCTTACTCCAGGGATTCGGACGTTTCCGTCTCTTCCGAATCCGTCGTCAGATTGGCGCGAGATTTTCTCTTCCCGAATGCTGTCTTCAGCGACTCGCGCAACTGTGATGCACAAAAAGTGGAAAATCATGACAAGTGGAAACTTTAAGGTGTTATGCGATGCGTTCAACGCACGACTTGACATTCGCTACGTGCACAACAAACATGAACGCTAAAACACAACAAAGAATTGTACCTTTCCTCCAGTTCCCTTCGTAAGGCATCCAGAAAAGCAGTCAAAAAAAGAAAAAGTCATTCAAAACATTAACGACATTTAAACGATGTTAACCCCCAACACACACATTTTCGTGTTCACACTGTGAAGTGCATGACGATGTCTACTAAAAGTACTGCACGAACTTATTCGATAATGCGCGGAAAATTTTTTGTAAACGATTGCAATCACTTGAGCGCATTGGCATATGAAGAACAGTCGGTTAGTTTCGCATTTAACGCATAACTAGCGTGGTTTCCGCAAACGTACCTATTAAAGAATTACATTTACGGCAATCGACAGGATCTACTTTGATCAAAGCAGGGGAATAACAACCTTTTTTATTCCCAACTCACCCAGCTCTTTTTCTTTTTCCTTTTGATCCCGTCCTCAGTGCTCCCCATGCTGGAAACACTGGCTTTCGAACTTATGCTCGACATTGATCCGCACGACGGTTTCTTTTTCAGACCTGACGACGACGACACCCCCGACCATTCTAAACAGGCGAACAACATCAGACCAGAGATCTATGAATTAGTCATAGCTACTGAAGCTTGCTCACGATTGACTAACAAATGTCTGAGGCCGGTACTTCGCTTAGAAATGGATGTTATGCAGGGATGGATGTTTCATTCAAATTGCTCTGCTGACACAGAATTTATCGGGAAGAAAACAAACTTTTACACTGCTTTTTATGGCAGCGCTATGACTTGTCATAGCGAATGCCTCTGCAACTCCTCGCTTGCGTCTGAACTTGATCACGTGACACTTGACGCAAGCGCTAGATGTTTGAAACGTGAAATCACGTGATGCTCACCGTCGGAAGATCGGTTCTTCTTCAGCGTCTCGATGGTCGCCCTCAGTTCCTGGAGCTCCGTGTCCTTCTGGTCAGCAGAGACCGACAGCGCCCTCAAGCGAGTATTCATGTTCGACAAAGTCTCCTCGAAAGCCGAGACGACGCGAGCCTGAAGACAATGACAGCAGTGGTGACGCAATCGACAACCAATCAGGGTCGTGAACGGCATCAGCGCGTCACAATTAAGCCTCCGTAACGTGAATAACACGTTGAGACAATCAAGCGCCGGATACCGATCGTGTTTCTGATGAAGTCATAAACTTACGTTGGAGTTTAGTTGGTTTTGAAGGCTTGCTTCGTCACCAAGTGGGGATTTCCTTAATTTCTGCAAAACAAAAACAAAACTTACATTCGCAAAATCGAGAGATGCGATCTTAGGGATTTCGCATCGCGGACGAACACGGAAAAAGGCAGTTGCCAAGCGCCGTTTACAAAAGATACCACGGCTAGTCAACAAACAAAAGTAAGTGTTTAACGACAGTCAACAAACTGTATCGTTATGTACCAACTGATGGTAACAGCGAAAAAGTAGCAGCTTAAAAAGCTACAATAAATGACAATTTGCGATTGTTGGGAAAGACACCATGTCTAACAAACGTGCAGGTATACTTTCAACAACGTCTACGACTACGAACAATCAGCAAGTTTGCTCACCGAAGTGTCGCTTCCCACTTCTTCAGGCTGCACAACAATAACAACAACACACCAAATGTTAGCATGCGTCACAAACGCATTCTGGCAAGCACCAACACGTGACAAACGTGCTTTCAACGAAAATATAACATATTTCCGAAAACGAGTTTCCAACTTACGAGTAAATAACGCTTAATTTAATAGCTTAATGTGTTTTCGGCTTAAATCGGCGCATTGAACAAAACAAAGTCAGTTTTCAAGAGTGTTCATTGTTCCGCAGCCACAACCAACAAAACAGACAAGCGGACAAACATGCGAGTATACTCCGCAACGACTGACATGTTGAATGTTATAAGCTCGACTTACCAGTGAATATAGCGACGGAGTCGATGCCATCAACGATTGAGAGCGTTTGTCTGTAAAATCGATCAGGTCATAATTGCGATCTAACTAGTCTTATGAAGAGGTTACGAGGGATAGCTTTCGTAACCTACGAATGGACATAACTACAAGCGCTAAATCAACCTAAAGGCATTTAAACTTTAAGCCAAGACGCTTCGCTAGAAGTTTAACGCATTTTTATGGGTTCTATCTACAATTTTACTGATCCTTAAATTTCAAACGTTCAACACCTCCACAGCTTGGTGCGACCAGTAAAACTCCGCTATGCGCTCTGTACCGATTAGTGATATGAAAGGTTCAATAATCGCATTGTCGTATGCGCAAAATATACAGCGGCCCTACGTATACGAAAAATACAGCGACCCAACCCGCAACCTACAGTGGTTCGATTCGAGTCGCACAGTACTCACTTTTGTTTTGTGCGAAGAGGTCATGCATGGTTGAATTCACATCCGGGGTTTTAGCGCCACGGGCCTGGGTGAAAAAAAGCAAGTTCGAATGCGTCATTTTTAACGGACGACGACAATTCTTGTTGGTTTTAACAATAAATTGACATCGACCCGCCAGTTGTTTCGTGAAACAAGCATAAATGCTGCACACCGAGTCACAAAACCGTAATGAAACATACGCCTGGTTGTACAAACTTTGAACAAACCGACAACAGGTTGCTCTCGAACCATGAAAATCGTTGAAACAATATTAGCAGCGACTTCAAAAATAAAAAGTTTCGCATATGTTAACTCACCACATTCGGACTAGAAAACGCTGTATCTGATTGGTGCAACGTTGGGAGTGGCCAATCGCTGACTCCTCCCCTGCAGAAACAAGGAAGTTGCGTTGAAAATTACTGCGTGGTCGTTTCTTCCCGTCAGTTTATATTATGATTTGGTTGACGGCCATCAATGAAAGCCAAAACCTCAACTACGCTTCAGAGAATTTGACGTTAACAACGCTCTTGCCAACGAGATGAACACTGAGCCAGCACTAAACCTTGTAGCATCGTGATTGAGTGAGCTCGTTAGCTCAGTGTCCAGGTCACTTTACATGAATGATTTATGTTGATTCACCAAAGGTCTGCGTGCTCAAGTGAGCTTTCCGCGAAGTTAATACAGCAAGTAAACTAACTGGAGAAAGCGCGTTTGAGCGGGTACGCTTGTTTTCACATATAATGTACGTTTATCTAAAAACGATCACAAACTATTTCAGTCCAGTCCATGGGCCGATTTCACAGTATATTGCCTCCATCCCATGGACCGATCATATTCTGTACTAAGGTGAAAACTGCTGTGCTCCAGCGCGTTATGTAGAAAACTAAGAATTTGCGTAAGCGCTGTCGCAAAAAATTTGCAAGATACCGCAACAGAACGCACAACTGGGTTGTTCTAAAGCTCTCAAAGCGGTGTGCTCTCAGTCTTGTTCACTTAAGCTGAGTTATCTTGACGTCATAACTCACTTCGAGCGCGCTTGCTAGCACGACCATGTAGGAAGGCCCAGTGATAAATCGCAACCTTTTCCTTTTCCATTACTACGTCATTCTTGCGTATACAACCACACAAAGACTCGCCTGTACGTGACGTCATCAAAAAGATCGCTTGAATCTGCGCTTGGGTCGTTCAAGAATAAAGATGGCGTCGATAGGATGTCCATGCTCTGAACAGATGACAGAAAGAACGTATTAGCTAATTTTATCTGTGAAAATCTGTTGCAACTGATATCTACCCTGTAAATCCGGAAACGATTTGTTTGCGATAAAAGTCTTTATTAATTTATCAAAACACATGGAGTAGATCAGGGGTGGACAAGCATTTTCTACGGAGGGTCACATTGAAAAGTTTAATGCTTTAAAGAAAAGTTTAAAGTTTAATGCTTAAAGTTTAATTGAAAAGTTTAATGGGGCCGCAAGTATTACATCACGTTTCACCCGGGGCGCATATATCACACTATAGTTACTTCCGGTTGAGTAAAATTGCGTTTCGAATGAAACGCGTGGAATAAAATCTCGATAATTCTGATCTAATGTACTATGTACGTGTGGCTGCCCAGCAGGCCGCACAACATGCCCTCGGGGGCCTTACTTTGCCCAACCCTGGAGTAGACTATTATGGCAGAAAACAACGAGAAAATGATCACGTTTGAAAAATCTACGAAGTACTAATAACACGCCACATGTTTGACAGTTTATTCTCTTAAATCGCTTCACCTAAATAATCATTAAACTCCAGAAAACTTTTACTTCAAACGTCGATACTGTTACACTTAGCATTATTCTTATAAAATAATCTTTTGAAATCCCGGAACGAATGCAGGTTTGAGGGGGTTCTCAATCCTAGTCAGCGTTTTCATACCTAATCCCAACAGTAAACAAAAAAGCTTGCAAAGAGCACCCGTTTAAACCGATCACAACTACGAAACGGTGGTGGTTTAGATTTTTACTACACAAACTTTCATTGCGTTCAACAGATTCAATCACCAGGTAAGGGTTGCCATGGTCACCAGTTGAAACAAGCTCGGCACTGGATCTCTTGGTTGAAGAAGAGATCCGATGTCTACGAGGGAGACTGTAGTAGGACAGTGGGGAGCTGAAGCTATGGTCTGCGAAGACATATACAAGGGGTTTGTGCAAATACAAAAAGTAAACAAAAGGGTGCAGACTAAACAACCGAAATATCAGGTATTGAGAATGACATGACGTATAAAACAAAAATTAGGGAAATACGGAATCGCTTCACTTACTTTTAGATCTGGCGAAGTTGCTTGGATCGTTCCTGTTTGTTTGATTTGTCGTGGAAAGTGACGTAACTTCATTGTCTGCGATACAAGTTTTGCCAGGTAAGCAGAAAACGTAAAATACAGTACGTCACTCGCGCCACACTGCGATTTGCTCCATTCATGACGAAGTAAAAGATGCTTCCGAAATCACAACAATCAGTACATAGGACACAAGTCGAGGTTGAATCAACGTGCACCACCAAAGCCAGCTTTTAACATTATCACAACGTACTGGGCACATCAGCAAGTTTTAAAATCCCGCCACAGTCTTTCATACTTCAACTGCACAGCCAAAAAATCAGGAAACAATCGAAGCATAAATACAAATAAGTATAAGCACGGCCGCAGATCGTATGGTTCACACCTGTGGTTCTTAACCGGAGGGCACGCCTCCCCAGGAGGGCGTCAATGATTTTAAGGGGGGGAGCGTGAGCCTTTGCGCTCTACAACATGGAAAGTTTGATCAATAAATACATTTGCATTCACAACAACTTATTTATGCTCATTGGGGCCTTAAAACAACGAACAATTACTCAAGGGGGCGCGGTAGAGAAAAGGTTAAGAACCACTAGTTTACACCGAAATTGCTTTATGCTGTGAGAAGCGCATCATAAACCAACACAAGCCGGAGCAGAAGCAACTCACCTTTGGCAGTGGAAATAGGCGACGCAGAAAGAGATGGTGGTGAGGCAGCGGTTGACGACGACACTTCTGGCGCAGGCGTTTCCTGTGAACAAACGGTTTGTGATCAGAAACTGGATTTTTGAAAAACCTTTGCACTTTGGTACAAATCTAGGAGGGCACGCTTTGGGGCGATGCACTGCTTTTGCGTTTGTGTTGCGACGTCGTTTCAGCGAGACACGACACAACTGGTAGATTAAACGAGCGTGCACCGAAAAGGATTGAACGTCCTGGAGGTCACCATGATTCTCAACAAGTATTAACGTCCTGTTCAAGCTAACTACTTCTTTACAATGACCATATTTGTATCGACAGAACAAGCATAACGAAATAAATATTTTTTTTACAAAATATCTATTACACTAGCAGCGAGCAGCATATGTGTTGCATGCAAAAACAGGTTCAAATTAGGTTGACGGGTGCACTTCTACAAGGAGCAGTGTGAAAGTTTACGAATCTCGCCACGAAATTCTCGGCGGCCTGCGTTCCGCCAACGCTTTGAATGAGAAAAAGTAAAACCAACCTCTTTGCTTTTTCCACCAGAAGAAAAAAGTTTTTGAAAAGATGGCGATCGCTTAAAAGTGGATGCGCCTGACGCGGTGGACAGGGGAGACATAGCGGGGGTCTGTGCAAAACACCATCATTGTCAACGATATACCAGGACGTGCGCTTACCGAAGAATAACTTGTGCAAGGCACGTTAGCGAAAGAACAGCAAATTAATTTTAAACGGCGGAGAACCAACCTTGTCTTCAGTCATTCGGCTTTTTCTCGGACGGGGGAGGCTCCTGTAGGCCAGAGTTCCTCGCTGACCTGCGCAATGCGAAGTTCACTTGGAAGCTACAACTCAGCATTTACTTTCGACACCAGCATACCCAGAGCTCTTGGTTGAAGTAGAACTTCTAAAATACGCGCGATTGCACTTTGTCCCCCCCATATGTTAAACAGTCAGTCAGAGAGCAGCTGCTAAGACGCTACATTTTTAAACATCCATGCCCCAAGGGCGTAACGAGGCTAGATGGCGCGCCCGGAACGAGAAGCAAGTTTTGGAGCCCCCACATTCGAACCTGAGATATTTCGGAAGCAACCTTACTATATTGAAGTAAGTAATTGCGTCACTGTTGGGACTTTTCCGCGCCCCAATAGGGCTTCGACGCCCGGGGAATTGCAGCCCCCTTACTCTCACTCGTTACGCCCCTGACCATGACGCTCTCAGGAGTTGACAAGTACTGTAATTAAAACGAAAAGTCACCACGCAGACCCGCACAGAACAGACGACGTTATTAAAAGATAAGCATTCGTACTGGCGAAGTTCCGTATAGGGGTGCTGCTTGTGGGGCTCTGCGATAGAGAGTTGCATGCAAGTCTGCTGCCGACCGTGCTCGAACCCGCACTCTTCAGTCCTGCAAAACACAATGCACTCATTAAAAGTGTTCGATTATATATATCTATTGCAACCACAATTTGGACAAGAAGACGTGATGGCGACTGTCATCAAGCCAATCATCTTAACAAGAGGATCAATGACGGTCGTAGAACACTGCGGCTTGTAATATGCAACGCCCACCATTTCGCCGACGAGGCTATTATAAAGAATACGCAAATAAACAAAGCAACAACATCTTTGATGACATCAGCGTTTTGATACAAAATATTGCAGCAACAGAATTTCAAACCATTGCGGTTGGTGAATAACGAAATGTGCATTCCGAGTGCTTCAACACGAACAATTTATGCTGAGAAGCCTTTGCTGACAATCAGTTGAGATCAATCGCAAGAGTTGATTCAATTTTAATCCCGGGTGAATCGCAATATACGGTCGTCTGAAACGTCGCTGCGCACCTGATTTTCCAGAAGGAGGTTTGGCAAACCCGGCTTTCTTCGTTAGCTTGGAAGACTTCGTAGCAGTTCCACTAACCTGAAGAAGCAACATATTGACTTTCAACACTTTTTCAGTTACGCTTGCCTCCAATAACGACAACTTCATTACGAATGAAGTTTTATTCAAATGAGCTACGAAGATTTTAACACGTTTCTGCTTAGTTTGTCACATAGATCATTTCTCAATACCATGGCTGGCTTGGACATTTTGTTCCCAGTCATCACGGAGTCGTCTTCTTTCGATTTGGGAAGACGACGTTGAGGAGAGTCAGTTTTCGACGAGTCGGTGCTGATGTCATCGATAAAATCGCTGATGTCACTACCGACGCTACTCGCGTCATTAAAACTGTTGAAAGAGAAAAAATTGAACTTCTTTCTGCGTCAGCAAAACTAAACTTTCACAGAGTAACAAAGTCAAAATGATACGAATGACATCTCGTGCCCGATTTTGAGAAAACTGACTACCACCCATTCACCAATAGTATTTGCTGCAATGCCTCCTGCTTGTCAGCACATACTGTGCAGAAGGCATGGTTTTAGTTGGAAGCAATCTCACCGAACGAGTGGCGCATTCCCAGCTAAGAGCAACCTCGCAATTGTGTTTCACGCGGACAACGAGCACTGCAAGAAAGATACGCGCAAGCATTACCCGACAGCACTTATCTGCCGCCAGCTTGTTAATGCAAACGTTGCTTCAAGTTTCTGCAAGCGACACATCAAAGTCCCTGATCATTCCAATCGTATCCTACACACGATCTGCTGCTGAACTCCACACGATTTTCCTTTCACCAAATCGTACAATAGTTATGGCGCCTGATGCCAAGGACGGCTAGCCGATTGCCCGAGGGTTTCCTGTTTAAGCTGTTAAACATCCTTATCTTTGGAAACTTTGCCGTACAAAGCGCTTTCCACAACGGTTTTCGAATACAGTTTCATACTGGCATCTTTGCTATGCGTTCCACAAACACTATACGTGGCGTTGTGCTTATTAAATGAATCACCTGTCTCCTTTTGAAATAGTAACGTTCATTCGAATACAAACAACCTTCTGGACTACTGCGAAGCCGTATAGCTCATCACTCACTCGTGAAATGGCTGCTGGAAGATCGTGGAACTGATACGATCGGCCATTATTGTACTCGCTCTCACGAGCCAGTCACTGCCAATCAGCAACAAAGGCACAGCACAGTACTTTCATTCAGGTCGCCGGGTGGGTAAGTACCTCTGCTGCGTCTCACCCTTAGAAGAATACACTACGGTTTGCTCAGTTTAACCAACATAGACTGACACATTTACTGGTCCTCACAAAACGATATATCCATGCGCACATTAATTTGTGAAGCCTTATTTTACGAAGCAGTAAAACACAGGGGTTACAGAATTTATGACAAGCATGCTCCAACTCAACTTTCTTCGAGCTTTGAACCGAAATAGAAAATCAAGCCAGTATACTGATACATTTTCAACCTCACTCTTTACGTCATCAACACAACATCTACCTCACTTTCCCTCTCGCTGACAGCTGCACGGTACAGGGGTCTCACTTTAAATACCGAAAAAAGTTAACCCGATGCGCACATGGAGAAAAAAATCATTGCGTAGACACCAGCGCGGCGATTTCACTTCAAAGCTACAGCTGGTTCGGCAAATGGGGCAAAGCAGATAAGCAAATCCGCACCTGACCAGTTGTGAATATACACTCACATCAAACGAATCTCGTGTAACACTAAACCAAACCATTTCTCACCTACGGCAAAAGAGGCGCAGGACAAACATCCCTAACTCTTTACCGTCTGCCAGCTGCAGCGTTCATCGAACGCCCAGGACTGGCCTGGAGTGCTTGCAAGGACTAATGTTGCGGAACCATTTACTTTAATGGAAATCTTGTGCGAGCGATTATCGTGCAGAGCCTGCAGTGCAGCAAACGCGTCAGCAATTACACCGCGGAGCCTTTTTCCAAACGACGTTTCGATCACAAGGGCAGTGCTCCAATTGTGACGAAGGCGGCGAACGTCAGCATCCTCTTTTCGATCACAATCGCCAGAAAGAAAAAAAACGGCTTCGGCAAATCCTTCAGCGTTTAACGAAGTGTTTAACCACATTGATGTGTTTTGATCTGTTTCAAATGCTACACCATTCATCACCGACATCAAGACCGTGAACCAGTAACCTCGATTACCTTTTTGGGTCGTAGGTGCAGCGGGCTTAGCAGCACACGGCATTACCCGCTCCCGAAGCACGGACGAAGCTTTTCCAGTTCACATGTGATTAAGCAAAGCAACGGTGAGGTCGTTAGTCTCATAAAGCATGCCGATAGCGATTGAACCAACAACAGCTACGGCGCTGAATAATTTACAGCAGCGGATCTTTCATTACGCTCTCTGACCAACCGGAAACATCGAAATACAGAATGAATCCACTTGCAACATGCGTTCTTCACAAATTACGTAAGGAAAGACATGAGTATTGGGAGGATGCGTGTTTGGTAACTGCAAAATGTAATCGTAGCGTTTGTGGCATTTCTCGGAACTTCAAAGTACACCTACACTGTAAGAATTTGTTGCTGACCAGAACAGACAAACCAATACTCGTTGCAGATGAAGCTACTTGAGGAATAAGACCATATCTCCTCTATCATTGTCTGCCGCTTTCGACAAGTTGCTCCACTTTTCATTAACTTTCCATGCGACCGGTAAGTATCGCATTATGCAGGGTTTTTTTTAAGGCGTTTTAGGGACCCGATTCGGGTTCCTAGAATTGAAAATCGGGTCCCTAGAATCAGAAAAATATCATCGGGTCCCTAAAATCAGGGAAAATCGGGTCCCTACAGATCCATACCGGGTACCTAAAATTTTCCTTAAAAAAAAACCTGCATTATGTAACTAATACACCACATACAGACAAATCCGCTGTACCAGCGCACAGGCAATTTTTGTCGTGTGTATCAGCATTTTTTCCACTAGTGTAGGACACATTTGACGATGAGATAGGACGAAATGACTCATTCTTGGGCGCTTGCGCCTCGGTGCAGTGCATTTGTTCTAGATATAATATTAGTCAATTCAACAAAAACCATTATGAATTGCTCAGTATCTGTATTTAAGTCTCTCGCAATCATTAGCACACAAAGAAAAATTTTAATGGCAATTTTTTGCTAATGAAACGCTTAGATATTTTTTGCTAATGATTGGGCTGTTTTCACAAAACTGATTGTGCTAGTAGCACTATGATTGTCTTAACCAAACACTGCTATCCAAAAATCAGCAACAACACATCAGATTTAAAGTCGGCGGCCAACATGTGTAGGTGTTGGCGTCACAGTAATCACTACGAGTTAATCTATCTGAAAATCAGGTGACAGCAGTGGTGGTTTCGATGCAATGGAAGCCTGAAGAGGTACGCGACATCTGCTTGCTCAATTTTTGAAGAAGCTTGTCCGCTGCAACATTTCGTATGCAACGCGCATTCAGTCGCTAATGAAGTCCGCATATAGCCACGCATTCAAGCATCATGTGATTGTTTGGGAAACACGATTGGCTTTTAGCAACACTTTCATGCTGCAAGTGTTGAAACTCATTTAGATTTGTATCACTGTCATATTCGCTGCTTTTGGCATTGATACCGTTAAGTGACAGTGCCGGCGTAGCTGACAATGAACATTCAGCTGTTTGTCAACAAAAAAACACTCAGCCTTCAACAATCGACCCACCACGGCCGAACAGATATTGTTATTGAGTAATTTCCTCACCACTTGCTGTACTGCATTTATATGTCCACTTCGATTGAAATCAGTTGCACAAAATATCCACGAATGCAAAACACTCAGTAAGTTTACAACAAAGCTAATCACTTTCCCTAATGTGTGGGTAGTCCAGTGTTTTCAAATCGAATTTTTTATAAGCACAATGCTACTAAAATGAGGTTCTCTTTTCAAGTGAGCAGTCGGTGCCACTTGGCACGACCGACGTTACAAACAACTCTTACAAATTTTAGTCGTGTAAGCTCGGGCCAGTTTGGCGACATCCAGTTTTTTCGCACCAAGCGTGCGTTCCGCTCGGATCCGGAAATCACTTTTGTGGGGGGAATGTGAAGAGATAAGACACTTGATCGTGTACGTGTCGCTGCTTGTATCAAATTACAAAAAATGTCTCGAATTTGTGATTACTTCTCGAGTGCGCAAGCTTTACAAACGTTTATGCAATGAGAATAGGCTTGATCCAAAAAGTGTTCAACTGCACACAAAAGCTGCATTAGCAGCTCGATAGTGAGAAGTAGCAACACGAAAATTGAGAAGTTTCATCCGACGTGCGGTACCTCCGAACCGACATATTATATTAGGCTGCTATGGTTTTATTTTATCAACAATACTTGTTACATCATAGGTGAGCTTCCCATTGCTTCATCGTGGTTAATTTCTACAGCAGGAATTGAATTCTCCTAGAAATATCAGTCAAGGCCTGCACACGGCTCCACGCACCTTACATAATTTCTCAAAGCAAATTTACCTCCAAGGCTAAGATTATTATCATCGACATCTCATATTAAAGAGGAAGCCAGGTCGATATATTTGTACGCCCACGTTTCCGGCTGTTTTGTGTCCCAATTGTCACGCAACATTTGCGCCAGCGCTGATTTACGCTGCGACACATCAAACGTGTATTCTTTCAACGACAGGATGTATCCGAGTGCTAATGACATAAGAGTTGGATCTGCTTTCAGCCCACAAGCTATAGTACGATGAAAGAAAACGTTCACCACAACACCCAACTCATTTGATGAAGGTAATGATGCGCTTTAAGGCGGTAAGCACACGCCTAGTCTGTGTACACTCCGCTAAGCGGTTAAGGAGACAAAATCTTACCTAGTTTAGTTATAGCTTCGTTTCCTCCAAATAGGTTTTTAATAGACCGTGACCACATTCAACATTTTTACAAAACTTGTCTATACGGCCAACGCTTTGAACCACGTTCAAGAAAATATTTGTAAAAAGAGCTTGATTAAATGAATGAATCACAGGAGAATTTTCCCCGTCTGGGACAGTGCGTCACTGAAAGAGCAGTTACTGGCTGCGCACGACGTTTAAGTCGGTTATCAGGGGTCAGTTATCGAGTTTTTCAAACTACGAAGTCTTCCAAGCACTCTTATCTCGGATGCAACTGCAGCGGATATCAAGAACGCGTTGTACCGAACATCGGCTTAGGCTGCGAGGGTCTAATTAACGTTTAGATAAGCAAAAAGCATACGTTCAGATTGCCTGCAACCACAATAGCATTAGCATTGTGTGCTATAAAACCAGCTTTCACTAGACTAAGAAAAAATGCACAATGCATCAGCAGCAAGAGGCCGCAAACAATTTCTACTTCGCGGTCTTGCTTAAGGAACTACGCTTTTACACTACGCAGAAGAAAAACTCAGGATGTCGCATTCAACTTTTTCTTCGCAACATATCCTCAAATTCAAAGTACACTGACTTGATAAGCTTTCCTTCTGCTGACCTGTTCCTAGCCGGTGCCTCGGCGAAGACCCTACCCTTCCTGCGCGTGCCACTCTCTCAGCACTTGATCTACTGCAGATGAAAAGCTCGCTGGTCAACCAGCAGCTTCGACCCCAACGTCACTCGTCGTCGGTGACGCCACTCACCGCGCGGGAGGATTACCGCCAGACCAATTGTGGCGCAGAAATCGCTATTTTATCTCCAGACCACACTAAACACAGGTTTGCCAACCGCTGCCGAAACGATTGCGGACGAGTTATTCTCAAAGCAAACGACCAAACACACCGTTCTCTGCCGACTACAACAGGCACGGTGTTTAGTTTCTGGCCAGCACAGCAACGGTAGGTCCACTGGTATAAAACGATGCGAAACAATAGCACTACCGCGATAGGAAGCACTAACCCTGATTTTTTGCAACTCGAAGGTTTTGCAAAATCTTCAGCCGCGCGGCGGCCTCGCTCAAATACCAACGAATAAACTCTCGCCGAACGAGACAATCTTATCAACTTGGAAAACCACACGGTCTGTCGGATGACTAAAGCATTATCACCTCACGGCTTGTCTACACAGCTAGCGTCGCTGTCTCCGCGAACGGCTTTGGAAACCAGCGTCTGGCAATTATGACGTTGCAAGGAGAGAAGACCAACAAACAATCAGGTCAGGCAGTTGTTTTTGCAAGAGACGTCGTCACAATAGGTAAACGAACACAGCGTTGGTCATCGTGCGCGCAACAGCTTTACACAGGCTCAAAAGCGCAAAGATTCTTTTCCCCTGTTCAAATATTCCGCAGGTAGCACGCGCAAAAGAAAATAGAAACTCGATTTGAGACTAACCTGATTCAAACTAAGACGAACAAAAACAAATGGCACAGTGACCGTCTTTGCTGGGACGACATGTCAAGTAAAACATCTGCTCTGGAGAAGTTATTTATTCTGGAGAAGTTATTTATTTGCCGAAACCAAACACAGTAAAAATAGCCAGGATGAAAACAGGGATTACTACAAGTTGCACCAACGCGTTCCTTCGGAAGGTTATAAAAGTAAGACTCCTGAAAAAGACGAACAGCACGAAGCAAAAACCATTTCAAAGAACATCCTCCGATCGGTGACTAACAACACATACCGTCCAAAATAGTGATGATTACGACCTGCCGGCAACCTCACGCAGCTGTATGTAACAGGCAACGCCAGAATTATGGCCTCGTTGTGGGCGGCAGGGTGCGTGGGATCAGATGTCGCATGCCAAGATCAAGTTAAATCCGACATTATTCCCTGACTTACGTGCGACTCAAGTCGGATATGAAAAGTAGCACTTACCCATCGACAACGGACTAGCGGCACACCTTTCTGCAAGTTCAATTTTTGCCCTTGCCTATAAATGGAAAAATTTTGAAAAGCTTCCATGTACGAAACGGTACACTGCGCAATCACTTCATTTCTCTCATCCGCAATCGTTTCTGTTTCCCAAACAGTTCCGTTTTTTTCCGGTTGCTGAACCCTCTTCAACCCATCACAGCATGCCATCGATCTCTCCACACCCAACATACCACACAAGCGGCATTAACGTCGTTACGCGCCAACAATCAGCTTTGCAGCAGTCTTGCAGAACATACGTGTGTTAAGCTGACACCATGGAATACGATCAAAAGCTTTCAATCAACTGAGTGATGCTCATGACAGTTACACTTCTCTTTTACGAACTAGACAGGTGACGTTGCAACAACATTTCGCTGCATATCTAACTGAAATGACATGTCACGTTTGATACTTGACGTATATGTCATACGCATGCCGGAGTTGCAACTGACACACTGTAGATATCACTTGCAATACTAACCCACCTTCAAACCCTACCACGAATTGCAAGATCAATGCTCATGGAAAGAAAAACGTTCATATATTTTTAGGCTAACGCAGCCAATCAAAAAAAGAAGATTACTAGGTTTTGAAAAAACTGAAGCAAAACACTTCGCGTTTCATCATTGTTTTACTGTATGGAATCAAGCTGTTAATAGTTCACAAAAACATCAAAGAAATACGTCCTAAGATTTAACCTTGCACACGCGATGACATCGAAATATGACAAACTGTTCTCAAAATGGCAAAGTTATAAGTGATAAAACCAAACTAAAAATCCCATTCTTTGGTTCCATCCCTCCCACATCATTGCCCTGCTCAAGTGACCTTTTAGCGCGCGTCACGCGTCGGGTAACTATGGGTCTGACGGGATCCGAAACAAGGTTTCGTTTATCATCTGGGACAGGTGGCCTCCGTAAGGTCCGGGTAAACTATTTTCGACTTTTCAGCAATTGTTTTTGCTGATTCTCACAAAAACATCGTTTGTGCAACGAAACACGCATTGTATATCAATTTTACATAAAACACGTTTAAACTAGACCTAATTATACTCAAAACTGCAAAATCACAAACACAATCGTAAATTGCTAAGCCCTAACCATAGAAGTGACATTGAGGTTACCAATGATCTATGCGGATTGTAGCGGAAAACACACCTGGAAACCATTTTGTGTAATGATCCTTGACCGCGTGACGCATCGGGCAACCATCGGGTCTTGAAAGACCCATTGGGGTGTGTTAAAGCCTCATGGTTACCTTATGAAAAAATCTCATACAGCATTCGATTTGCCCAAAGCACATTAAAATAAAAAAAACTCGG
>Ga0210059_1008377_pt1 | contig 16339 bp, 10 predicted proteins | sample Ectturendosymbi2_FD_188042 | JGI IMG/M metagenome (GOLD analysis project Ga0210059, IMG submission 188042) | Ecteinascidia turbinata endosymbiont from Florida, USA - Sample 2 (SPAdes) (version 2) | ecosystem: Host-associated > Tunicates > Ascidians > Unclassified | place: Key West, Florida...
AGAAGTTCAAGTACCTAGGGATGGTAACCTATTTACCAGTGCCGGAAGGTGGAGCGAGGAGATTGATGCACGGATTGGTTAAGCTAACGCAGTTCTGCGTGAGCTTGATTGCTCTGTGGTCACAAAACGGGAGTTTTCAAATACCGTAAAGCTGTCAGTTTTTAAATCGGTCTTTGTTCCGATCCTTACCTATGGTCATGAATCTTGGGTAATGACCGAAAGAATAAAGGGCCAGAGATGGGATTTTTGCGAAGGCTTCACGGTGTGACACCGGGGCGCACCGAGGTTACGTGGCGCCCGAGGAAAGAAACAAGTTTGGCGTCCCCGTGTTCGAACCTAAGGTCTTTTGGGAGTAAATGTAACGTATTGAAGAAAAAAATTGCAACATTTTTGGAACTTTTCGGCGCCCCCTATTGAATCGGCTCCCGGGGTATTATGTCCCCCTTGCCCTCCTCGTTATGCCCCTGGTATGACACTTTGCCACAAAGTGCACAGCTGTGAAATTTGCAGAGCCCTGAATGTCGAACCACTTGTCCGAATTGAGATATCACAGTTACGTTAGTTCGGCCAGATATCCAGAATGCCCCACGAAAGGCTGGCGAGACAAGTCCTTCTAGCTAAACCCACGGGAAAATGGCCCAGAGGTCTTCCAAGGCCGAGGTGGAGTGACGGCATCTCCGACATTGTTTGGTCCCGCCTTGGTGTGGAGCCAATAGAACTATCTGAAATTGCTGTTGACCGTGAGGTATTCCAAGTCCTTCGACTGCTGCCCCGGCGACCCTCCCTAGAGCAAAAGCGGGCTTGCAAATGAATGAAATGAATAAAATTTACGTTACTTTGTTTATTCACCGGTGTTTAAAAGTGCTCAGCTAGCGAATGAATAAGCTCTTTGGTGGTTAGAACTGATTAATACGAACGTAGAGACGGCTAGAAATGATTTGCCTATAATTCATGATACCTTTCGCAGGAAACAAGATGTAAAAGCTGTTTTTAGTAAGTTCAGGTACCGCTATTGTTTCGTCAGCATCATAATGCGGCCCGCGGGTTACCTTACAAGTCCTCATTTGGCCCACGGAGCAATTTGAGTTTGAGACCCCTGGCATAAACCATGCTGAATCAAAAATATTTCAGATGACTAAAACATGATTTCACATTTAGGATGAGTTGTTGATGTCTTAATTTTCTCTTGTTATTATTCATCTTGGTGTCAAGTAGGCTAAGACAATAATGAAAAACATTTTCGCATTTTCTGACAAGTGATTTCAGAGCACTAGAACGCGGAAACTGACATTTATTGTGTAGAGTAAGCGATTACCATATTAGTAAATCAGTTTTTAACAAACTAGAAACGCACTTTTGGGGAAATCCAGTTGGAAAAACTAATATGGAATTGGTTAAGTGTAGAATAAACCTTTCCGTTCTATGAGGGAGATTTCAAATGAATTTTACTCGTACCTAAAGCTTTTAGTTTAATGTGGGCAAATCTTTAAATAACACCTGAAGATTCGTTTGTACTACACACGTTTGGATGTTTTTAAATCCAGATAGCAACAGGAAATTTTACTAAACGAAAATTCATAACGTTTCATCATTTCTCTGCAGCAATTCACTTTTGTGCAATTCAATTCACTTGGGGCAATTTCGTCTCACCTTCAGCTTAGGTGGGCTTCTGTCCAAGCGAAATTCGAATCTGGAAGCAACAAAATTTTTTAACGATATCTTTTCAACAATTCAATTTCAGCTGCCGAAGCAACCAAGATGAAAAAGCTATCTTGAGAACCTTTGGAGATCCAAGCAGTTACGCCTTCTACTTGTGTTTACCACAGCTTGTAATACAACCTTTCACAATGCCTCTCTCAAACATAAAACAATGTTGTCATTGTTTCTTCAGTGTAATTGACTCTTGAACAGGTCAAATGTGCCATTGCTCGCAGGGGAACTGTTGCTTAAAAGAATTAGGTGTGAAACAGAATATGAACTTTCTCAACATTTCATTTCATGCTATAAGGTAACAGCACTTCTTTTTCCAGCGTTTCATTTTAACCTCCTGGTACCTTCCAATAGCTAACATTGTGTTATGAAGTTATCCCTGAAATGATAATTTGAACTGCTTTCTCAAATTTATTTTAAGAAGTATGCTGTAGCATTTTATTATAAATCCAAAGTCAAGGTATAACTTCCTTTAAATCTGTTTCATTTCGTTTCTGTATCAATGTCTAAAATAAAAGATTTAAATAAACACACAACGATCTATCTGACTCACTGCTTGATGAAGCTATCGCCCTGAATGAAATGTGCGATAGTTGGATGTAGTCCCTTCCAGATTTTAGCCCCAGCTCAAAGTTTGTTTCTATTGTCTAAAATCCAGACGTGCAATTATGACATCGTTTCATATGTCTGTTAAAAAGATAATCAATATTTGCAATGAAGAACGTCAGGTATAATTTCACTGACTGCATGGTTCAAAAATATTCCGAAACCAGAATAAGAAATGTATCGAAAAGTTGTAAATCTGTCTTTGCGATGTTACTTTTGCCGTATGAGAAGAGTTTCAAGTGCAATGCAAATCCTGCAAAATTTTTTCTTTCCGATCGAAACTCCCACATGTGCATATGTAGGCATCAAAGTAATTTAATAATTACGTTTTTCAATATTTGAACAATTATGTGAATTTTACCTGAATATTCAATTGCAAAAATACAAAGCAAGAAACTTGCACACCGTGGCAAGTTGCAACAGGATAGACATCATTTTCGAAAACTCGCCTTGATACAGCACATTTTGTTTGAAGAGTCAATGGGAAAATAGTAAAAGAGGTTTAAGTTATAGTAATGCAGTTTTTGTATTAATAGATTCACCACCAGGCATGGACATTAAGCGGATACATAATTTCATGTAGAAAGGAATGTCCTGTAAACTGATCTCACTAGTTTTAAAAGCAAACTATTAAGATTTTCTTAAAGTAATGTGACATAGGCGCTTTTCCGCAACGTCCTAAAGGAAGTCAAAACTTGTTTTCCATTCATCTTTTCAAAAAAAAAATATATCTCCTTTGCTATTTTATCAATGAGTCTTTGGAAAACTATGCGAACTTGACTTTTCTTATCATTGGATATGAGTAAGCACATATGCAAAATCTGTTTTAAGTTTTGGAGAGAAAATCATTCTTCGAAAATCTCTTATAACTCATCATATTATGAATGAGCACAAAATTGTGTGGTTAACGGGTGCGAAAGTGTTGGCTTTCTTCTCTGATTTCGCATAAAACATTCTACTATGTGATTGTGGATTGATGTTGGAAAAGGTAGAAAAGTTACTGCGTGAAACCTTCCCAACGAGTTACAAACTTCAAAGGTGTGAAGTTACCCTTTTCTGCAAATCATGTTAAAAAAATTATTTGCATTGATTTTTCTAAGCTTGACAAGTGGTTTCATGCAGCTCAGCTTTTCAAAATAGCGGTTGTTCGAAATCTTAGAACGTTTTTGTAGTGTTTTAAAATTTATAATTGAAATATATTTCATTAAAGTTATGCCTTCAAACCAGATTACAAACTGTTCTTTTTCGCAGCGCAAACGTGAAGTGGTGCAGAGTTTGCAGTAAAGCCTGGTCGCTTATTTTCTAAACTGATCTACTTCGCTTAGCAAACCCAATAAGTGGTGTCAAGTATGCACGATCACCTCGCATGAAACTCAATCTGTCAACAAAACAGCGACGTTCCTATTGTTCTACACTCTTAATGTCTTTCCATTTCTGAGCTTTTAACAAAGGCATGGATCCTGGCTTGAAAATCCGCAACAGCGGCCCGTGCTTATCGCATCCATTCCTAACACGTTTAAATCATTTTTTACTTCTCCTTTATATTTTGCTCTTGTAATATAGCTTTCAAATAACCCTGAAAGACGGAAACTGGCAATTACCTGTCAATGCCTAGATCTTGTGTGTGTGAAAAACAAAATGATAATACGATTTCCGCTACGAAACTTAAGGCTCTGCATTGGAAATGGTTCTTACGTCGAAAAACCTAACGTTTCATGGGAGAAACTTTAAGGTCCAGATAACGATGCTATGATTTATTGTGATCACTTTCCTCCCTTCGCAATCATTTGCATCACATGCTTTAGTCAATTGTAATGAAACCAAACGCATGACGTTGCAAGCATTGTCTTTCGCAGTGGTTTTTGATTTTGGAAAGTAAGCCTTTCTTACTGCTTGCACGTCCTATCTTTTTGTGATACAAATGAAATACCACAATTAGAAAGTGTCACCTAGAGAACGCAATTATGGCAGTTTTATCAAGTTACAGTCCCCCAAAATTAATCAAAACTTGTGGTTACTTCAAAAGTAATACTTTTTTTGTTTTATTTTATTAGATCTCCGATATGGAACGCCCATTGCAACGATGCAGCAAATTTGCCATAATTGAAAGTTGCTATCTTTGAAAAACCTTTGCCTTAAACAAATTCAGATCAAGGACTTCAACATTGTTTTGAATAACCTTTCGCTTTCCCAAAATTATATCAAGTGATAGTAAGCAAATTCAAAACATCTTTACTTCCATACATTTTTGTTTGAATTTTGGAGGAGTACAAACATGTTTGTTTTCCAGGTTTAGCTATGATATTCCTCATGTTTTGCATGCAATATACAGTAATTCTCTTGATGCGCTGGGAATAATCGTCATGCACTGGGATAAGAACTTGCAATGATCATGAACAGCGCATCGTTCACTAGATAAAGCACAAAAATGCATTGTAAAAAGCTTGAAGCTACCTGGCGTAATGACAGCGAAAAAAAGTTGTTAGAGATGCAATGCGATTATCAGTAACAAGTTGAATATTCAAACGCACCGTTTGCACAGTTCTAAAGCGTTTGCTGAACTTACTACAAGACATATAATAAACAAAATTCAACAAGTCAAATTTCTCCTGTACCAATCACTGCTGTTTGGACAAAAGCGCATCTCATTTAGCCTATTCTAGTTTCATTTATATTCATCAAACAAAGGAATCGGTGTTTTTTTTTGTTTGCCAAAAGCTTTGTAGAAGGTTGTTCTTACAAGCTGTGGTAAACAGATGTTGAAGGAAGTGAAGCTGAGAGACTTTCCGCCAATACTTTCAAACCGTTGCAGGTATAAGAACAGAATTCAGTAGTTCTAACAAAGCTCGAATTATCAGTTTGTACGGATTACAAGTGGGAGTCAAGTCAACAAAATATTTACTGTATTTTCACAGGTGGGATAGAGTCGTTATTGTTTGTTATAATTACGTGCTCCAACATTTATGGCATCTATGCTGAATAAAATGCACACATTCCCAGTTCAGCAATTATTTCCCATGACTGGTGATTGGTGTGTAGCTTAATTTTTTTGAGGACGACTGAAATATCTCCTTTCAAAACGAAATGTCACTACCATGACGTAGTTTTGCTTTTAAGGCCTTGATTATTTTTATTAATATTTTGCTTTTTGTGAAAAAAAGAATAGTTCCTTCGTTCACAGAAAAAATGAAACAAATTTGTTCATTGCAGAAAGCGAACCAGTGAGTATCAGCTTTGAATTATTTAACAGTATTATATCAATTGTTCTACAAGGTCCGTCGTTTTAATAATTTAAGCTTTGGAGCGTAAAATTGGGATAGATTTACCAGTTTCATCAGCACAAAGAAAAGCTTTCAAAAAACTATGCATGTTTTATTTTGAGACGTTTCGGATTATTCTTAATCCATCTTCAGTCAAAAAAATAAAGCAACAATTGGCAATACTGGCTATTCCAACCAAAAGGCTCTGTGGCACAAGAAATACCGGTGTGACGCAAAAGACATCAAAAACAAAACCACCACCGCCAACCATGTCAAAAAATCGTTAAAAGTATGAGAAGGAACAACAGCTATGCAGAACATGCTAACAAAAAACTTAAGTAAGGTCATAATCCACCAAAACAAGCCAAGACCAGCAGCAAGAGGCAGTTCACAAAACACCACAACCGAAGTACGCAAAGAATTTTATTGTATCTTTGTTAAAAACTGTTAAAAATTTTAACAAAAAGATAATATAATTTTTTGCATTTCTTTGCATCCATAACCGTTGGTCCTGCTTTTACTTTTAGCGATTTTGACATGGTTGGCGGTTTTGGTTTTGCTTTTGACGTCGTTTGAGCCACACCGTTATTTCTTGCGTCACAGTCTTTTGGTTATTAATTGCTAGCGTTGCCAAGTGTTGCTTTATTGTTTTTACTGAAGATGGATTAAGAATAATCCGAAATGTCTAAAAATAAAACATGTATAGTTTTTTGTGGGCTTTTTTAGTGCTGGTAATTCAAACATCTTGCATTTGCAGCTTTTCGTGTATTTGGAACATCATTTTTACGCTTATGCATGAAACTATTTTGAATTAAATATTTGACTCTGCTTCAGCTCAAATGTCTGGGCGTCTTGCATGGGGTTGATCTGTTTTTGCTGCAGTGTGAAGAGCACACTCCTCTTTTCGAATGGGATCTCTCAGAAAAGTCCCTGCAACATTGATTATTACTGTATTTTTGTGACATATTTTCCTGATTTAACAAGTTCAATTTCAATCCTGTAAATCTTGTGTTGACGTAACCAAATCTTGGTTTTGCAAACCAGGAAATAGTTTTATAACCTCTGCTGTATATCTAACTGTACATCTTGTCCTTTCTGAGTGTTTTTGTCAGCAACTCCATTAAAAAGTAACAATGAGTGCAAGCATTAAACCTTTTTCCAGAAAGAATGCTCTTTTTCTTGTTTCATGTTTCTATTTTCTTTTGTTTATTTCCTACTTGTAAATGTCAGCTGTTATACACATTTGAAATATTCTTTTATGGTTCAAATATTCGCCAAAATAGCAATACCTTGGTAATACCTTCGTTTTTCGTCTAGGAATGATTTCAAATGGCAGATATGTTTAATGTTTTTTAATTGTGCCCACGAACACACCCTTTTTCTCATTTTAGAAATATTGCACTTACCACCACAGGTCTTTGCATAACAGAGGTCTTTCATTAAATTGTATCTGCTGCAGAAGCCATTTCGGCGCAAGTAATGAGTCATTTGTGAAAACGGTTCTGAAATAAATTGGTTAAATGAACACATACTGAACTTTTCTTATGCGCTAATTTGATCACTAGCAAACATTGTTTAAATAGAAAAAAATTTACAGTAGTGTGAAATGAGTCTCTACTACTAATCATTGGTTAAATCGAATCACTTATCAAAGACCAGGTAAGTTCCTTTGTGTTCAATTTTTTTGAAGTAGTTTGTTTTGTGTCATGTTGTTCAATATATGCTTGTAAATCAGAATGGCTACCACATTTCGTGCAGTTGCGAACTGTCATTAATCAAACAATTATGCATGGTTCAAATACCACAAAATATGATTCCGAGTAACTTTGTTGTAATTTTGATTGTTCTTTGTCATTAGTTCATCAACTTGTCAAGCAGCAAAACACGCTCAGAATCCAAAACTCATGCTTTCTTTAAATTATACGGAGGTGTGCAATTTCTGTTAATGTATTGGTGTGTGTATTTAAATTGTCTGAGGCATTTTGTCATTTTTCGCCATCTTTCTTTTTTCGTGCAATCGTCAGCACCTCTGAGTAGTGACAAAACATTCTGTAACGATTTGTGAAGTTTTTCTTGCTGCCTGCCTCGACCACTGTTATAACGCGGGTATTTTTTCACCATTCCTTTACAGAACACAGGATTTAATGTTGAAGTACTGGTCACCAACCCCGCAAATCCCTGTGATATATCCCTGATATAAAAAATAAATAAAAAATAAAGGTTGGGTAGAATGTTTCAAATGTTAATATATCCGCAAAATCACGGGTAAATAAGAAACGTGCAAAATCCATCAATTGCATTTTTCTCCCCTTGTTGAGTTGGTGGATCTGCTTTGGATAAACTGGTTGCAGCCCTCATAAAAGCTGCAGATATTAGAATTTTCTTGTGGAAAACACAAGCCTTTTATGGAATTGGCATTGCAGAATTCATACGCGAAGACAAACCGCATGTAATAAAAAATAAAAAATGGGTAACAAGGTTTTAAAAGGAAAAATAATCAACAAAGAGTGCTGAAAGTAATGAAAAAAATTGAACCAACAAAGAAAAGTCAGCAACGAAATGCTGCAACGAAGTAGTTGCGTCAGCAACAACATTGTGATTTTTGGACAAAATACGACAACTGTGCTCTTAGCGCAATAACGTTACCCGCAAACACCCCGCCAAGAAGGACATTTCTGAGTCAGGTCTGCAGCCAAATGTCGTTACCCAAAGCCATGTCAGAGAAAAACGATGAAAGTCATGGTAGTGATAAAAATCACGATGGTGATAACAGCGGTGCTTCCGAAATCAGTCTAAAATTTATAATGTTTCTAATGCTTGCCAAAGTTGTGTATACGAAATATTAATGATGCCTAAAATTCCAGGTAAGTATGTGATAATGTGGACAATGGCGATAAAAACTGATGAAGGTTGTGTAATTGTGTTTGCAAGGTACATGCTATTCAACAGCATCATATCCGCATAGACGCGATCAACTTTGAGGTGGAAATATTATTAACAAAATAGTATCATAGGTTATGATTTGCAAGTGCGACAGCAATGATAAGTGAGTATGGGATATCTACTTCCACACAGCGTTTTTAAAATTACCTTTGCCTAGTTTCTTGTTACAGGTGGAACGACATGCCTGACAGCGATAATGCGGAACACTTATCGTGGTGGGGAAAGGTGGAGCGCTTTTTTTGATTTCCACCAAAACCTGCCCCCCCACCCCGCCCTCCGACGCAAGACACACAGCGTTGAAGTTGAAAATGGAAGCAAAAGAGTTTTCAAATTTGAAATAAGTTGTTAATAAATATGACCATTTCCTAATGCTTGTTGAAAATGAGGAGGCAGACAAGAGACAAGATTAATAATTTGAAATAGTTCGGAGTATTTTATTGCATAAAACAGTCCTTAGAGAGTAAATCGGTGAAACGCGTTTGCTTTTGTAATGAGTGCTATATTTCCATCAACTCAAGGGCAGCACCATGCGTGTACTTTCAACTTGCATCCATTTATTCACGCCAAGCCACAAGCACCATTTTTCAAATCTACGGTGTGACATGAACGGTAATCCAACACGGAAGGGAGAATTAACCCAAAAACCTTTATAAGAATATCATTTCCTGGAGAGCAGATCACCACATGGTTGTCATGTTTCACGTCTATATTTGCATTTCCTTTTTCTATACATTACCATGTCTTGTTCGTCAGAAACGAGATCACATATCCAGTAATGAAATATGTCCGCTTCCATTTACCTGATTTTGTTGAACACCTTGAGGAAATGGTGCTGATACAGTATGAAGTCACATTAGCTTTACCGAAACAAGAAGATCATAATTGATATTTTGCACTGTATGAACCATGGGTGTCGGCAAAGATTTTTTCCAGATGGGTGGCAACGTCAACATTTCGCTCGTCGTTCTTCAGATTGCGAACGAAGCAATACAAACGGACCTTCACAAAACGTTTTACCCCTTCTACACCAAAGAAAGTTCCCAATGAAAGCACGCGCTCTATTATCATTTTTGAAATCGTGGAATTGTATTCAAGTTTGCGAAAAGGTGCTTTTGTCATCCTTTACACTTTACAACTTTTACTAGAACTGGGGTATCATCCGACATCATTATTATTGTAAACTGCAGACAACTCAGTTTGAATTGGACTTGTACTATTACAACCGTGTCTGCAGTGCTCACATTAGTCTGTGCGGGTTGAACCTCATTGTTCAAAATTTAGTCTGAAATGTTTTCTACACTTTGACTATCACACATACTTTTTCTTTTCAAAAACTGCCTAATATGCATATTTCGAGTACTTTCCAAAACTAAGTCATATATTCAGATTAATCAAACCCCAGAACATCAGTATCGGTGGAAAAAACTGGAAAGTTAGACACCCAAGCAAAAGTCTTTCAAGCAATGAAAAGCATAATGGCAAGATGACAACTACTATCGGACCAGTTACTCCAGTTAGAACACCACGTAGGTTCAAAAATTGCGCAAATAAAATGCGAAAACTTTCCAGAATACATACAGATTGGCACTTGCTCACTCAGAAGTCAGAACTAAACCTCATGTATATTTCCACAAGCCTGCATACATAACAAGCCACGCGTAGTGCAGAAAGAAGATTGCATCACGTAGTTTGATTACGCCAGTGTGATCAAACTACAGGCCCGCTGGCCGCATGTGGCCCGCCACAGCGTTTTCAGGGGCCCGCGGAAGCATTCAGAAAAAAACTTTCAAATTTGAAATTTGTTGAACAGCGTGTGAGGTTCTCTTTTTCTCACTGTCGTGCTTGCGTTGGATAAAGCGAATTTGCACAAGAACCACGATTAACACCTTTTCTGTGCAACACTATTGTTTTTGATTTATTTGTTTATTTTACGATCAAATTGGAAGGTGCGGCCCTCCCCTAACCCTCCGCTGGGGCACCTGACTGCACAACCTATGTATTTTTTCGGTGACCCGGCGTTTGTTGTCTTGAAGAGTAAATCTGGGGCAAATAAATCAATACCGCCAAATAAATCTGACTATCATCTAAACGCAACCTTCTCAAAGTTGCCCTCGAGCCAAATTATTTGCCCATCTCTACAACGGGGAATTTTAATTTCTTTGGAAAAAGAATAGAATCTTTAAAAAAAATATGGGCTACAATATTAACGATATTAAAAACTGTAAAGAGTTTCTGGAAATTAGTCAGCAAAGATAGATTATGTGAAAGATATCGCACTAAAAATTCGCTCGATGTTTGGAAACACATATATGTGTGAGCGTACGTACATTGCCTACAATGAAGCAAACCAAATCTACAGTTAAAACAGAAATTGAATAGCAGACAACGCTGGACGATAGTCTCCGACTTGCTGCCATTATTGATGGTATTGCTAAAGGAACGATATTGTCATGAGAAGCCTCGACTTCAGGCATCCCACCGATAGTGAGAGACAGAATGTGTGTAAATCCCACTGATAGTGTGTTTCTTGAATTACGTACGCCACTGTACTTGAAGGCATGATTATTTGAGGCGTTTGTGCGTGAACTTCGTGGAGAAATGATGCTTTTATCTGAATCCTGGTTCATGTGTGTCATTCATTCAATAAAAGTGACCAGCGGTCTAGAGGTAAGTGTGTCCGCTTCGGTGCTGGTAGGTCAAATGTTCGACTCTCTGCCGGATCTTCCAAGACCTGGTAAATTGGTACTGCAGTCTTCTTACCAGGTGCACGGTGCGCGGAAGTGCTGTAGGGAACATCAATAGCTTCGATTAAAAGAGAGCGAGGACCGTTTGCGAACTTATGACGGGAACGCAATAAAACTTGTGAGCCAAGCTAGAATTGAGTGTGAACTGAAATGTGACAGACTTTTTGAAATTCAAAGTTGTTTAAAGAAAACCCTCCGACTTTACTGGACTCAGATGCCTGGCGAACTGTTAACAGAAAGCTTGCTGTCAACGAAGTGGGAAGTCAAACGTCAACGATGAACAGCTATCTAATAGATACGTATAGTAATGTTTTTGAGGGTCGTCGGTGTTTACCTGGTGATTACCGTATTGAGCTTGACCCAACTGTTACGCCTGTCAAACAATATCCAAGAATACTGCTATCGCTGAGGTCAGAGCTGAAAACTCCGCTCAACAACATGGAAAGAAGGAAGTCATAACGCGTGTTTCACAGCCAAGGGATTGGACTAGCAGTACGGTGACTGTGCGGAAGCCTGGTAAGCTTATAATTCGTTTGGATTCTAAAGTTTTAAATGTTGCAATAAAGCGACCACGCTATCCCGTGCCCACTACTGACGATGTCTTAACGCGACTGTCGAGGCAAAGGTATTTTCGGTGTTAAAGGCCCGTCTACTCTGAGGATGCGCCAGGAGTTGATTTCTGTCTACACTTGCTTGGCGCGATCCGCAGGGAATTGCCAGGCGTGTGATTTCATAGTTTAGATGGTTCATTGCAGTTTCTGTGGTGATGCTCGTACATATCAAAACCATGGGGAAACGCATTTCCGATGGCTTTAAATGCTCTTGACGATTTCCACTCTGTGTTGGTGGAACAGGCGGAAAACACGTTATTTGTTTATTTATTTATTTATTTATTTTATGACAATTTTGCTACAGGCGATAGCCTGACTTGTGCAATTTTGTCGTGTCACGTTCGAGCTTTCATAATACAGCACGAGAAAGTTCAAAAGAAAAAAAAAACATAAATAATACGCAAAACGAATACACTGCTTTAGTGGAATCTATCACAACATTTCAGGAATTCGTCAACAGCGTTAAAAATAGCTACTGAAACGGCGATCGCCGCATCAGGCACACCATATAGATATAAGCGCAATAAATCAGTATGACCCAAGCGTTCAAATCGTTCAGCAAAGCCGGTCTCGTTCAGAATATCATGAATTTTGTTATGAAGGGCTGTTCGTGCTGCGCAGTGAACGTTACAATGGAAGAATAGGTGTAGTTCGGTCTCCATTTCACCACATATACAAACACGATAGTTGTTTTTAGTGATATTTTACGGACTATAGCCGAAGCGAAGCATACAGCGAATGGAAGTCATCTGGGGATTAAGTCCTAACAAATGATGAGTACTTTTTTTTGATATGTGTTAATGGGAATTTAAGCGATTCATGAAGATGGAAAGGTTGGCTGAAGATTTGATTTCCAGTGGCTGGCTGAAGATTTGATTTCCCGAAGTCAGAAAGGTTGCATACGATCGTTTTACTGCTCCCTCTTTAACAACAATGTGCGTCTAGTGGCTTGTTCCCGATTGTTTGGCGGTGTCGTATGACTATACGAAAACAGTAAATAACAACAACAACAATGACGACAGTACTTTAGGCAACTGGAATCAAGGGCGTACGCAAAGGGAGGCTTGGGGGTGAAAACCCCCTCTTGAGCTTGATATTTCACAAAAACTTTATTTCCTTCCCATAAAGGATTAATAGTTTTCGCATACGTTTTGTTTGTTAATTTGCCGACTTAATGCAAATACAACGGAACAAATTTGCATGCAAATTTCAAGGAAACTTGCAAATGGGCCAAAAAGCAGTAATTGGGTGTTAGTGGGAATCTGAATTATCGTCTGCGTTCAGAAACCATCTCACCACTTTTTGCAGATTTTCGTCCACTAAGCGTGCTGTGTTGCGCGATAGTTCACTTTATCCGAAACAATTGTGTTTATATCAGCTTTTTTTTAAAGGAAAATATTAGGTATTAGGGATGAATCGGTAGGGACCCGATTTACGCTGATTCTAGGGACCCGATGATAATTTTCGCTGGTTCTAGGGACTCGAATCGGGTCCCTAAAACACCTTGAAAAACCCTGGTTTATAATGTCTGCTAAGGTTGATCAGCGCAAGCGCTGACTATATTACTAATCTCTGTAGCATGATAGAACTGTTGCACGAGCTCAAATACAGCAGTTTTTAACATAGAAGCATTCAGGAATTTGATAATGTTTCAGCAGGGAAAAAGGAAAGTAAACGTTTTTTGGACTTGTATACAAAAAAAAATTGAACCTTTTCTTGCGTAGGCTACATTATGCGCTTTCTCAATTCTTGTGTAGTTTAGTAAGATTCGATCTTGCAATACGTGGTGTACGCCAGCCAGTCCAGCTGTACACTTTCTATGCTCGACTGCTCGTAATCAACAAGACATTAGGGCAGCCTGAATTTGCAGTTGTAAATAGCTCCGACGCAGTGATGAGTGTGTTTCACTCCCCTCTTTTTAACGTGCTGCCTGATATTTTGGCAGTTATGAACTGCTGTGTCGTAGCGTTGAGTTTATTTTCTGTCGATATCGTAACTTGGAGCGCTGATAGTTTATTTTCAGTGCAATGACACACAAAATAAGGGGAATGCTTGTAGAAGAGTGTGCCTATTATGTCAGCAAACCTCGCCAAAACGTCAGCTTGGAAACATGAACATGACGTCAAATTATGACGTCACAAAGAGAGCACACCAAATACAAATGACCACCATATGCCACTGAATGAACCCCCCTCATGAAAATTTTCAGCGTACGCCACTGACTGGAATTCGCTCAAGGTAAACTGCCGCACAAGGTCAGAACAATCTGTTCTGATCAACACAGAACTGCACGCACGGCAAAACTCGCAGCGCCTCAAAATAAGTATTATCATTTTTGATGTTCAAAGGCCGGAGCAACTGACACCACAAGAGTTTCAATAAGGTAATGAGCTCTGTATGCTACAAAGCGTAATGTTATTTTGCAATTTTGAGATCAGAGCATAATTGTGTTCGGGTGTGCTGTCGAAACGTATCGTATATCTAATATGGTGTACCTTCAAGAGCACTGTGCGCGCAAATTGAAATTTCAAGTCTATTTAGCAACTGAGTCATACTTTTACGCCCAAAGGTTATCATGGTATTTAGTCATGAAGATTTGCTGAATGAGAAGGGAGAAAACTAGAAAGTTTTCATGTTTTATTTGCCCGAGTCTGACTTTGTTAGATGCAAAAAAGGTGTGCTGAAGCTGTTGGTCACACAGGAATTAAATGCATCAAATTTGAAATCTGAAAGACTCAAACAAAACGATATAAATATAAAAGCTCAGCTAATTGAGCAATAATATAAACGCTGTGCTGACAAGTAAGGAAGAGAATAATTGTGTTGCGAGATTTTGGGCAATGGTGTAAATCACGTTGCAAACTTAAAGGCAAACAGCAAAGTTGTAACAACAGTTGCGTAAAAAATGTTGCAGCAGATGTGACAAGAAATGAACTAACTAATAATGATGCACTCATTGCAGCTGCACGTGTTTTTCATCCATATATTTCTGAGTTTTCACCGCTTCACTTTCCTTGCAGAAAAAGACCGCTGTCGAATTTGCTTGCAGTTGGTTACTGATTTCTGACGCTAATCGTTGTGACCGTGGTGTGCGGCTTCTTTCGAAAGTGAAATAGGTCTACTTATTTCTTCAGAAACCATGTATCCTAACCCGCCACAAAGCAACTCTGGAGATGTCCCACCTGATGATAAAAACCCTGAACCGCCGAATGGTACTCCACCCGATGATAAAGATCAATAAGGACTTTGATTTTTAAAAAATCTGTTAAATGATGCTTGCTCGCTGAAGCTAGCTTTCAATGGCTGAATAAAACATTTGCTAACTTTTCAGGACATTTGCGTGTTGCATCCGCAGTAGCATTGCATGGGATTGGTTTGAATCGTAGGTTGTGTTGAATGTAACCAAACAAAAAAGCAGGGAGATCAGACTATAGCGATGTGACAACGATATCAAGTTGAAGCGCAGCGCTCTTACCATTTTCAATTGGCTGACATGCTTTTGTACTGCAGTATTTCAAATACATTTAATTTGCATGATACTGACCTAGAGCAGCAGTTTAGTAAATTGGTAAAAAACGCAGTCCACAATCAGTCAGTAATATTTTGCACTTGTATGGAAAACGATCAGGTGTATTTGTCATTACACACTTTCACCGTCTTTGTTTTCTCTCTAAGAAAAACCCTGTATGCAAAATTAGAGATCTCAGTGAATGCGCAAAAAGTAACAGGGGTAAGTAGCCAATCGCCGTGATAGATACGTTTCTATATCTTCTTCCAAAAACGGTAAATTTCTTGAAAAAGGGAATATGCGGGAAAAACCTTTTCCATTATTGTGAAACTATGAAAAATTTGTGCATGACTATCAAGGGATCACTTGAAAAATTTTAGAAACAGAAGTTACAGGTTTGTGCCATTCTCTTGTTGCAATCGGAAATCCCGAGCGGTATGTGCGCAATGCTTCGTACCGAGGCAGCAAGCAACAATAGAGATCATGCTCGCAATCTGTCTTCCCGTATGCTTGTCATCACGTTCAATCGTTCACAAGTCAATATCGGCAGAGCTTCCACATCGCAATCCCTCTTACTATTGCCTGTTCGCGCTACATATATAATGGTGTTATTCTTCACGCACATCCCGTTCGTGGTGAATCACACAATCAACGCAACACCACCAGAGAGGTTGCAATACTCACGTAAATGACTATCATGACACTTTGTTTCTGCTCGGAGCTAATAATGCACTGTTTCACCTGGTCTTTAACTCTGGCAAGCATGCGTCTATGGCCACTAGGTATCATCATCTATCACGGATAAACAGTCAAAACGGTTTTGACCAGAACTGTGCTGATTGTCTAAAAATATATTTTAGTCCCAGCTCATCTGAATGTCCCTTTTGTCAAAGGTTGAAACAAGCAGACCATTAGGTTTCGCCCGCATGTCATCTATCTGCTATGGTACAGTACACA
>Ga0210059_1008378_pt1 | contig 16339 bp, 11 predicted proteins | sample Ectturendosymbi2_FD_188042 | JGI IMG/M metagenome (GOLD analysis project Ga0210059, IMG submission 188042) | Ecteinascidia turbinata endosymbiont from Florida, USA - Sample 2 (SPAdes) (version 2) | ecosystem: Host-associated > Tunicates > Ascidians > Unclassified | place: Key West, Florida...
TGGGGCAACTATAGCTGCAAACGATCATCCATAGATTCACCTATCACGTCCTGCAACAGAAAAGACATTCGTTAAAAAATGGGTTTTTTATCGAACAAAATATGGGTACGCATCTTTTTGAGTCACCCTGTATTATACTCCTTGAAACCAATAATAAGGAACACTAATTCAACACTAAGATTTAATAACTGAATCAGTTATTAGCTACTAATTAGTAATATTCATACCTTTTGCTTCATATAACACTGGCCAACAGCAAAATTTAAACGGAGATTGCAATAAGTGCCCCTAAAAGTATTTTTGATGCTGATTTCAAAAACGTTGTTATATTTTTTGTAGCACGTCTAGTTTTTGAGATATCTTTATGATTTGGTTGCCAGCTACCTAGCCTACCACAGGCCTATGAACAACAAAAGGTAGCATTGTCTTGCAATGTGATGTAACACAGAATAATAATTGATGTAGCAGAAATACCATTTGTGAAAGTAAAGCAAGTTTACCAACCTTAACTGAGTGATTTAAATGCAAGAAACTGTTTTATTGAGTGACATATTGATATCTCTGTGCACACAGGCAATTTAAAACATTAAATCCCCATTGCACATTCCGTTAATTTGAATGAATCGTATGATAACAATCAGATTGTTTTGAAAGTTTTTTAGTTGGTTACACTGACTACCATTGGAGTCTGTGTGGAACTCACAAGGTCATAAGCATATTAATGGGAATGCACGTAGGAGTTACCAAGTACTGTTGTTTTTTATGTTTATGGGAGAACCACTCTAGGTGCTACTGTGAATCACTATGAAAATCAACATTCGTCCACAAGAAACTTGTATGTTCTTGGAGTGAACAGTGTTCAAGAGCTCAGCATCCTCCATTAGCAAATCATGCTAAGTCCTGATGTCACCTCTGCATATAAAACTGGGCTTGATGAAAAATTTTTTGAAACCAGTGGCCAAATGCAATTCCACTAGCTTTAATTTAACTACTGTATTTGTTTGACAAGTTTCGTGATCTCAGGAAAGCTAAACTGAAAGAAGTAATTTTGTAGGCCTGTAGATTTGTACAGGTTTGACAGATCGAAACTTCAAGTTAAGAATGTCCAGTTAAGAATGCACTGGAATTACAAGCTCAGAAGGCATTCAGGTGCATGTGCTCGATCCTTATAAGAAATATTAAGACTCATTTTTTTAAGAAGTTGCAGTATTGCTTTAGCTTACATGGAGATAAGCTTGAATATATCTTTAAAGATCCATTTTTTCATTCACACCAATGCTTTTTTGGAAAACCATGATGCCATGAGTGACTACCAGGGTGAATAATATTCAAGCTATGGAAGCAAGATATCAGGGGTTCTGAAAAGAATCAATCATGGTATCTCCAGCTGGATGTTGTCTTGTGATCCGGCCACAATTTTCAAAAGAAAATCTTGTTCAAAACACTTATAGAAGTTTTATGAGTTCCACTACCAAGGCCAGAAGTCCTCTACTTGTTTGTTTAACTTGTTTTGTTTTTTTGATCATTCGTAGTAAATTACCAGTTTATATAGACTGAACTATCAGGTCATTTTTCACTTGGAAACAAAAGCTAATATATTAGCATACAACTGTTTAAATGCCCAAAAAAGCCTTTCGCTATAACTCAAATTTGACGTGCCACAAGAAAACGAATGCCAAATCTGGAATCAGTACCCAAAAGTTATCTAAAAAAGTTATGTCATATTCTCGTTTAATACAAAAAGTGTTTTTTTTGTTGGCCTGTGTAATTCATATGCCTGCATGACCACATTTTCAATAATATGATAAATATACGTAATATTTTGTGCGTGCTCTTGTAGTATGCAGGAAAAAATAGTTATGTGGTGGAACTGTAAGATCTCATAAGTGTGCAGCTGATTTGTAATTGTCTTGCTCTTTATAAAGTACAAATGCTGGACCGCTGCTTATTCTACCGCAAGTTGTTTCTGGTTTCCTTTAGATAAAACAGTCGCAAAATAGTCACCTTGCAACAAACCAGTGTTTCTCAACTTTTTTAACTCTTTGGTGTCTGGCTGCTCTCGGGGATTTTCGGAAAAAAACACCTAAACGCACATGGCTTTGCACGAGAATTTCTCTGGTCCGGTATGCTCTACAGACCTGGTAAAAGTCTCAAAAGACGCGGCAAGTCTTCTAGTCTGCACTCGAAATACATTTTCTTGCTTGGGGGATGCGAGTTTTTTGTGAGTGACGTCATAAGTGGAGGACTTTTAGGCCACCTTGGCACACTTTGCCTGGCCCTGGGCGCCAACCGTTTGGTGGTAGTATTTCACTGAAGTTTTTACTGGAAACCAGGCTACAATCCGAGTCTTTTGATACTTTAGATGACCTGCTGGGGTTTTGGGTTCAAAAGTTGTGATGTAAGTTAGTAAAAATATTTGACTAATTAGCTAATTAGATAATTAATTAATTTGTTTACTTTAGATCATAACTTTTGAACCAGAAACACTAGAAAGTCGATCAAAGACTCTGACTCGAGCCTAGTTTCCAATGAAAACTTCAGCGAAACACTTTGGCCTAGCGGTTGGGTCCTAGGCCAGACAACATGAGCCAAAATGACTCCAAAACTACTTCACTTATGACGTTAGTCACAAAAAACCCACCCCTCCCAACCAAAAAATTTTTTTTCGAGTGCAATCTACTAGACTGGCCGATCTGTTTGAGCCCTTGAACAGCTCTCTAGCGCAATCGGCGGAGGAGCTAGGGCGTTGGTAAGGCAACCGAAAACTGCTGTTTTTTAGGCCGAAATTGAAGTACGAATATATCGTACGCCGGTTCTCAAAGTGTTGAGACACAGACTATTTTTGGATCAGTATAAACCTTCGCGGACTCGAGATAGACTAAGACTACGAGAATGACACAAACACTAGTTTTAGCAAATTCGGTTCATCCCCACATTCACAAATTTCAATGAGAATCTTGTCTCTTAGTTTGTTTTACAAGTTTGTCGAAATAAGGGCCTGTGGTCTTAATCGCATACCTGATGTCATCTTCTGGTTAAAGTTGGTATCAGTGTCTGGTTTTTAAAATGGTCATATCGCTGAAAAACTATTTCACAACGGTATGTAGTTGCAAAAAATAGCTTTTGTTGCCTGCCGACACAGATCAGAGAGAATTGGTTCCGTTGTCCGGACATCCACTCAAAATTGAGTCAGATTCTACAGCTGTGGACTTTGCAGTTCAATCAGCTGTTCAGCAATGCAATCTACTTCACAATGAACCTGCAACTCTGGCACCTCAAAAGGGTTTAGCACCCAGTTAAATGTTTTGATGTGATTGTGAGAAGGGATATATCTATCCATCTTGGAGAGATGTAGGAAGGCACTCAAGAAAATTTGACAAATGCAGAGCAAATCAATTTCTACCTCTTCTGCAAATGCGTTTGATGCTTAAAACGCAGATATTCATCCATTTTCAATTTGATGGATCCACAACTCTATCTTACTTTTGAACGACAATGTCTCGGACACATCTAAAAGTATTTTACCTTTTACGTGCCTGGAGCTGTTTAGCTGCTTCAAACATATAAAAAATCACGTAAGAAAATTTGGCAATCAACTTGCTGTCGATGAATCGTTCAGCAAAATTATGATTCTGTTCTTTTAATTAACACACCAGTGCCATTGCATGGGTCACTCTCTCCAGCATCTTTCCTCCTGAGCCAATGGATGTTTAAAAATGAAACAAACGTCCACTGTGTTCTGCCCACATCTCACCACACGTAATGTTTGGCAAGTGGACTGCACAAGATAGATGTTCCACATAGTCCTCGGTTGCACACCTTTGAAATAAGATTTCCACTTCGCTCCGCAGCAGCAATAATTTGTTTCAGAATATCGACTGAAAGTCATTGGATGCGCCAATTGATAGTGTTGTTTAAAGAAAACCATAGCTAACTTATTAGCTATGGCAGGTGTGTGTAACCCGTAGCCCGCGAGCCAAAAGTGTCCCGGGAACTGACATTTTGTGTCCGTCAAACCTAAATTTTATTAACACTTTGAGAGCCGGCGTACGATATATTCGTGCCTAGATTTCAGCCTAAAACAGCAGTTTTCGGTTGTCTTACCAACACCCTAGCTCCTCCGCTGATTGCACTAGAGAGCTGTTCAAGAGCTCAAACGGATCGGCCAGTCTAATAGATTGTACTCGAAAAAAAATTTGTTGGTTGGAGGGGAGGGATTTTTTGTGACTGACGTCATAAGTGAAATAGTTTTAGGGTCATTTTGGCTCATGTTTCCTGGCCTAGGGCCCAACCCCTAGGCCGAAGTGTTTCGCTGAAGTTTTCATTGGAAACTAGGATTGAGTCTGAGTCTTTTGAGCCTTTGATCGACTTCCTAGCGTTTCTGGATCAAAAGTTACGATCTAAAATAAATAAATTAGTTAATTATTTAATTAGTCAAATATTTTTACTAGTTCGGATCATAAACCCCAGCAGGTCATCCAAAGTATCAAAAGACTCAGATTGTAGCCTGGTTTCCAGTAAAAACTTCAGTGAAATACTACCAGCTAACGGTTGGCGCCCAGGGCCAAGCAAAGTGGGCCAAGGTGGCCTAAAAGTCCTCCACTTGTGACGTCACTCACAAAAAACCCGCATCCCCCAGGAAGCAAAAATTTTTTTTCGAGTGCAGACTAAAAGACTTGCCGCATATTCTGACGCTTCGACCAGGTCCGTGACATGTACAGGAGCAGAGATATTCCCGCACAAAGCCATGTGTGTTTAGGTGTTTTTTTCCGAAAATCCACGAAAGCAGCCGGACGCCAAAGTATTAAGAGAAAAATAGTATACTGTTTACTTACCCTTATGACCACACCAGTTCATCCGCACCTGGTATTCACTTCATCCAGAAACATTGCTCCACAAGCAAGCGTTACGGTTGTAAATCTTAATATCAGCCCACGGACCTGGAGGAAGTATTGGGCGTGTTATCTGGTTTGCAGATTGTGGCGCTATGTGAGGATGCACTGGTGTCTGGTACGTTAGGAAAATCCAACTAGTCTTAGCTAACGAAATAGCGACAGAACTCTTCAAACTCAGTGCGCAACCGCAATTCTTTCTACACCTGAACCGCTGTGCTGTCCACATCTCGTGGAACAATGCCGATTTAATCAAACAAACACACAAATAATGCAGGTTAAGGGTATTGCCAATCTTCAGTGGGTGGCCAGCGATTTTTTTAACCCACGGAGCTTGACACATACAGCTTTGGTCTGTCTGGTTATGTGCATTTAGCCCGGCAGTGCTGCTCGGTTGCACACCCCTGAGCTACGGCATCACTGCACATTATCCTGGCTATTTTCGTGGTTGCTGGTTTGACCAAGCTTTTTCCTGCTGTAAGGCGCCTTTGCTCTTGCATTTTTCCAAGCAACCGAAAAAGAAGCATGCACTGCTTTACTGTGGGAGTAAGTTTTTACTCCTGAAGTAGATAGACGATAAGTACGGCTTCGTCTTACCTGGTACTGTTTCTCTTTAAAAAGCTCAAGAATTTTGTCATGATATTTTCCGTATTTTTACTTGATAGTAAGCTTCTTTGAGAGATCCGTGAGCAAGGACTTCTAAGCATAACACGAACTGTGGCCAGATTTCACTGTTTACCAAAACTGAAGTAAATCCAAGTTTCAAGTAGTCGTTATACACAAACGCCTGCTTTCGTTTAGCAATTATAAACTAAGACAACAAAAACAAACTGAGGTTTGGATAACAACTTCAAGCTTAAGTTGCTGACCACACTACCTCAAATGTATAAATGCCATGTGGAATAGCAAATTGTTTACTTTTTCACGCTGGTTAGGTGCATTTTAATCGCTGTACGAGAAAAAACGTTGATGGTATGAAGTCGGTAGAGTTATTGCTGTGTGAGGGTATTACAGCAAACTTGTTTGCCCCTAGCGCTCGCGGACTCCAGAGCATTCCGCAGACTCATCCAGAGCCTTCCTGGACTCATTTGAGTCTGTGGACTGGGGGTTGAGAAACACTGCAACAAACCAACACTCAGATTTTAATTTACTACTGGTAGTAGCTGCACCAGCTTGTTTCTGTGATTTTGTTCTGTGCTTTATTGTATATATTTCAAGTTTTTCAAGGAACATTTTTTCAAGTTTTGTGTAGTTTGAGGTAGGTGTAGGGAGTGTTACGCCTAAACTATTTGTGATGACCAAAAGCTAAGTTTGTTTGCTTTTTCGAAGGGAAAAAGTGAATGCGTGGCCAACTTACTTCAGTCTGGGTCAAACTACAATGTTTGCGCAAGCAATGGTGTAACACCACTTCATTTTGCTGCCCAATATGGCCATTGCAAGGTATGCAGAATTCTCTTGGAATATGGTGCAGACCCTGCCAGGCGGGATTCAGGTGGTTCCACTTGCTTGGATTTAGCTTGTGAGTTCGGCAGACTAGAGGTTAGTATGATGTGAAATTGCTAACTGCTTCAGTGTCAAATAATTATAAGTTTGGTTAAAACTTCATGTCTCACACTACTGTTGATTATTATGATGCTTTTGGTGCAAATATGTAAATTCTATTGAATAATGCAACCAAATAATTGTACTACTCAAGAAAACACACAAATATGCTAGACCAGTGGCTCTCAACCCTTTTTAGCCCATGGACCATCTTCTAAAAAAATATCCGATGGACCACCTTGCTATGCTGACACCTCATGAACAACTAGCCGAAACTGTATTGCAGATAAGTCAGTGAACTCAAGGGCATGTTCAGTCTTTGTCTGTAGCAAAAAATCAAGGATTTATGGAACAATATGTGGGCCACTGGTGGTCCACCTTGACCATGTTGAAAATCACTGTATTAAACTGTAGAGTAGTTTAGCATGCCTGTGCAATACCATGTGATGTTTCTTTTTGTTGAGATATTGGCAAACGTATATCTGGAAAATTTCTGAAGAAAGGCACCTGGATGGACAGCTTGTGTGTTACTATTTAAGTAATCTATGCACCTGATAAAAGCCAAAGTTGCTTAGATCCTTTTGATTTGCACTTGGTAGAATGAAGCATGTTTAACAACCTGTTAGTCACCAGTACCCTTTCTAAAAACAAATCATGTATATTTCAGGCAGTTCAGTTGTTTCTGAACAGCAGCTCTTGTGCAAAGTTAATGGAACCGTTCAAGGCTTTCACTCTTGACAGTGATTTTTCTCATGTTAGTTCTCCATTGCACCTTGCTGCAAGAAATGGTTTTATAAATATCATAAAAGCCTTGCTTCAGGCAGGAATGGATATCAACTGGAAATGCTCCAGTGGCACCTGTTTGCATGAAGCTGTTGCTAACGGGGAATGCGCTGTAAGTGACAACACTTCAATGCTGACCTTGTTTGTGATCCACAGTAAAAGTTGTTTAAAGTTCATGTATTCAGAATGAGGTTGTAACAAATGTGTCAACTTCTCAACATGTTTGTAGTTTGTGAGCAACTTGTCAGTGTATAGCTGTAATTTTCTATTGATGTCTGTCAATATGAACTACAGGGGTCCAAGCAAATGGCAAATATGCTTTAACATGCTAAACAGGATATTTATAAATCTGGTACGATTTGTTTTGAATGGAATTGCAAAATCTTTCCACCTCGTCCTTTCTTGCGGGAATTACCAGGTAGTGGCAAGACGGTGGAGTGGCGTGCAGAGGTTTGGTGATGCCTGGGGTGACTCCTTGGTTGTATGCCCCCCAAGCAAATTCTAGTATTGAGCAGTGGCGTGTAGTGGTCATTGCTACTGGATATACACTGTTTGTGACGTCACAATATGACGCCATATTCAAGTTTGCAAACCAACCTTTTGGTGATGTTTGTTGACACAATGTGCATATTATTCTACACCAGTGGTTATCAAAGTGGGCAGAATTGCCCCCTTGGGGGCGATGTTGAAGGGCAAGGGGCGGTAGGGGAGAAAAACAACACAAAGAGGTGAAAACGCTCAACCACTAGCATTAATCGTGTAACCGCTTGTTGATTCATATTTGAGGTAATCTACGACTTTACCTCACTAAAATGTCTCCCAATAGTTCTAAGCTTTGTGAAGGACACTAAGCACATCATCCATCACACTGAACTGGGGACCATGGTATGTATCAATTTCTTCAAATAAACTTCTTTAAAAATACTACCTTGTGCTTGCTTTATCAATCTTGAGGGGCGACAACTATGTGTCGATAGTGGAAAGGGGCGATGGAACAAAAAATTTGAGAAACACTGTTCTACACGGACTCTCCTTACTCGTTGTTAAACAATGTGTCACTGTGATGAACCTAAATGTATCAGCGTTCCCAAGTTAGAAGACTGAAGCAAAACACAGCACTCAATGCTATGACAGAGCAGTTCATAATTGCGAAAATATCCGTCAACACGTTAAAACAGGGAGTAGAACACAGTCAGTACTACGCCAGCGCAGTTCACAACTGCAAAATATAAGGCTGTGCATTAAAACAGTGGAATAAAACACATGCAACGCTACGACAGGGCAGTTCACAACTGCAAAAACATCAGAATGTGTGAATGTCTCGTCGAATAGCAGTCGAGCAGAGAAGGTATTTGGCTAGGACGGCGGACACCGGACACCCAGGGTTGATAGTTTGAAACTTGCTAAACTACACAATAACTGAGAATGCGCATAAAGTACGGAAGAGAACTTTTGTTTTTTATGTGACTGTTTAATGTAAAACTACTGTGGGGATAGACAGGGACGCCGGCCAGAGCAGCTGAAAGGTGGGGGGGAACTAAAAGAGTTGAGGGCAATGGAAACTTATGAAAAACAAAAACATTGTTACCAATTATGTTTGTTTCTGCTCATCAACAATGTTGATCACAAAAATAATAACAGAAATTATCGAAAACTATTCTGAATTTTGTGGGTCCACGAGTAGCTACAATAAGTATGTTTCAAGTCGATCTTGATCAACCATGAAATTACCCATGATACTGTTATGAACAGACACCTCCGCTCCTGACCCACCATGACCCCGTTCTCCGGCATCCCTGGGGACAGAACATACACGGGCTTGTGTGAGCTGTTATGATCAATCAGCCTGAACTGCCAATTAATGGCCAAGCTTGAAATGATGCACATATTGCAAGCACAAGTGTGCAGCTGTATTAGCGGCGCACAGCCAGGGTTGTCATATCAAAAAAAGAAACGGTAAACTAGCGATGCATCAAAAAGTCAGCTAAATGAATGGAGTTGAAATAAGAAAGTTTTGAAATTTGGCTCAGAAAATCAATTAAACATCTATAATATAATTATCTTTCAATCCTCTTGTGATTTTCTCTTGATCGCACGATCTGGAACAAGCCACGTCACTATCAGTTTGATTGGATGTGCGCCGCACACCTGGAGTATAGGTCCATGGTGTTGAAGAATGTGACAATTACTGGCATTTGAATGCCGAAAAACTCGTGTTGGAAAGAAAAAACAGTTTCGAAAAATTAAATCCACGCAGCATGTTTTAGGAGACTCACAATAGGAAAAACCATCTGGTTACATAATTATAATTTTTGTAAATTCATTCTTTGGATGCCCCCCCTGCCTTGGATGCCCGGGGCCGTCGCCCTGTCCGCTCCCCCCTCTGCAGGCCACTGCGGCAAAAATATAGTGATGGTTTGTACAATGGCAGCCAGTACTTCATAACGCTTCTTTTGTTGCATTTGCGATATTTTTTCGCTCATACAATGCAAAGTATTTTTGAAGGTTGTGCAGTTGCTGATTGACTGTGGTATCGACACCAACATATGCAGCGGCTTGGGCCAAACAGCTTTGGATCTAGCCAAGAAGTTACAGCCATCGCAGAGCAACGCCGAGATCATCAGGATGATAGGCATGACTAATGCCGGTCACGTGCAGGTGCGGACGTTACCTGCAATGACTGCATCGAGAGAGCTGCTCGTTGCAGCATAGGTTTCTAACCCCAAGCTGCAGCAAATGACTGTCGGGTCGTGCGCTGGCTGCCAACTCGAGCAGTGGTTGTCAGTGTTGAGTCAAACACTGCTCAGCATTTCGCTTCGGAGCTTCCGGTATTTAAGGAACGCCCAAAGCAAGTTGGCGGTAAAAAGTTCATGGGTTCATTTTCATGCCCGCTTATCCACTGGGGAGGGTCGCTGGGGGCAGCAGCCCCCCAGGAGGAGTCGAAATACCTCACGGTTTTAAGCAGCAAGTTACGATATTTCGGTAGCAAACAGTGATTGGCGAATTTTCTGGTGCTCGTGCTGGTTGTCATCGAATTGCGTCAATTTTCAAACGTCACCACTGGAAAGCATTGCATTCACACAATAATGGCGTTGAAAGTTCAGAACGTTGCCCAGCTGGTGCTTTGCAGTTCGCCGGCGTTGGTTCCTTGCCTTGGTACGCGCCCACGAAGAATCTTCAATTTCGCCAAAGTGTAAATGACGGAAAGCTCGCCTTGAAGTAGGATTACCCAGTGATGTATTGTATGCGGGTTCAGAAATACTGTACTTTTCTAACATGTATTCTTTTTGCAGGTGTATGCGGTGAACGACTTCAAAAACGTGTACGACAAGAATAGCTTGGCGTTCACTAAAGGAACGCTGATCACTGTCCTCGAGCAGAGCCCGAATGGGAATTGGAAGGGAAGGATCGACAACCGCAGTGGCCCACCACAAATCGGGTATTTCCCGTCGGCCTACGTTAGAGCGGTTGAACAGTACGATCATCACACTAGCATTGCAGGTTAGTTTAGCTCCGAAACCACGTATGCAGCTTCTTTGTGTGGTCTGGGGGTACGCGAGAACAGTCACTGCTGGTGGGTGGTTTGCAGAGTAGCCAGGTTGTGATGCCTGGTAGTGTTTTCGTTTCATATTTTTTTCGAAATATGCACTTCTGTTGTTGATGCCGCGTGTAGATTCGCATATTATTCATTCGTTTCGTTGACGCCATTATCTAATCCTACCGTCCAAGAGATGCAGTGGTGGTTTCGATTTCTGGTCGGGTCATAGCGAAGGCTTCGAAAACGGCACTTGGAGCTAGTTGAGCTTTATGCTCGGGGCTGATGGGTGGATGCAAGAGGACGAGTCACGCACAGGGTTGCCACTGGGTCGCCATCAATGCAGCATTAACCGCGAAAGTAACCGTGTGGCGCAGGGCGCAAGCAACCGGAGACGGGCGCCCACACACCACTACACTACATAGACAGTAAAACACTGACGTCACGGTGATGTTGAGTAGTCCGACAATTTATCGCATACTGAATTCAACCGTGCGTGACTTTACGTCACCCAAAAGAGAAGGTCATCGAAGGTTAAAATGCCACAAGCGCCTGTTGGCGAACGCTTAACGAAAAGTTTTGTGTAAAGTCGATTGATGGTTCTTTCGCTTATACAGGCTCGGATGACAGCGGCATTCACCCGTACGATGATGACGTTTCCTGGCACTCCCACTCATCGCCAGGCTTCAAGCCTCCCCCAATCCCTACCAACCAGCAGAACGTTCACAAATACGTCAACATGGACCCTCAGCAAAACCCTCACGGTCAGCAAGCACATAAGGTACTTAGAAACTTTGCGCTCAACTTTGTTGTGAAACGCATTTGAAAGTTGTTGACTTGGAAGAAATAATTTATCAAGACAATAACATATTTAAGCAAAAGTGGTAGTTTTTATAAGATGATGACCATCCATATCCTTGCAACCCCCCAGGTTTTTAGTGTTGCTGTGACCAGTTTTTTTTCAAAGTTTGACCTTGCTGACCGCGAAGACATTTTGAGAAACCGCAACTATTTTATCTGAATACCGAGGTAGTCGTAAAGCGAGGTTTTAGTGTATTTTGATGGTGGTAGTAAAGCCAGCTTCTTCTGTATTTTGAGAGACCGTTGGAAAAATTTAAGAGACTGTTTCGGCCTGTCGGGTGAAAGCACCTTGAAAAGCACTGGTTGTGACTACGTGGGACTCTGTTCGGGTTAAAGTAAGCGTTGATTTGGGATTAGTCGACTGATGCCAGTTAACTAACCCGTGTGGCTGGGCCAGCGCATTAGCACTGGTGCGGCTTCCCTGTGCTGTTTGCCGACGTCGCTCTCTCGCATCCACGCAGCTTTCTGTCTCGTATTTTTAGAACCGCGTCATTCCCAACAGGGACAACCCCAGCTACGATGACGTTATCTCGAGTCAACAGTCGCAGCACACAAGCGAGTTTTATCGCGACCTCAACGCGCACGCACCCCCCCAAGTTCATTCCGGGGTCTCGGTCGGCCAGCCCCATATTTCGAACCCGGGGTGAGTTTGACATTTGAAGTTATCGACCCCAGCACGAGTGATTTTGCGCAAATTATGGCATCGTTTTCGCCTGAATCGTTTCCATGTGAATCGTTTTGAACAAATCAAAAGCTTGAAATTGTTTGTAGGTATGAGTAAAACATGTTTGTCTTGTTTGCGGTAGCAGTGCTCGCGATTTTAGACGCTCGCGAGATGTTATCTTAATGTAGATTGACGCAAACAAGTTGCCTTTTTTCTCGACGTTAACTAAAACTCTTAGATCGCTGCAACACGATTTTTGGTCTAGAACGCGGATGCGGTGAAGGCGGTGGTCACCACGGCGATGTGATGAATGGTGATGCTTTTATTGGAATTGGTAACCCCCACTGCTTTTATCATAAAATGACTCTGGGAAAGTGCATTATTTTTCTACGCGGACCACACTGGTTATGCGTTCCCGCAGTTTCTCGTGTAATTTTGTTCTTGAAGTTAGTCGAAAATGAAGCAGATTTTCAGCTCATACCGTTTCGCCCAAACGAAGCTGAACGCCCCCCAGTATTGGTTGGTGCTCCAAGTAACATAGTCTCGAACCAATCAGGTCAATGTTTGAGTTCGCAGCTAAAAATCGCCCCGCACTGTGACGTCGCTACTGTGTTTATGACCAATGGCTTCAAACACTGCTGAACGTTTTACAGTCACAGTAAAGTGAGAAACGCTTCACATATTCGAAGAATTAGCGCCGCAGACTTTCTTATCCCTTTAACGAGTAAACTGGTGCAGAAGTAATGCGTTGTTTAAAAAATCCTGCGCAGCCTTATCCTGCTGAGCATAAGTCGTCGATTGGTTGAAAATTTTCAGTTTGATTGTGATGTCACAACTTCGAACTGTTGGAATGCGTTGCGGTTTCGTTCAAAATAGAAACTCGCTTTTACTGCGTCGGCGGCGCGTTGGCATCATTTGAACTGCTGGTGCTATTTTTAGTTACGAAGATGTCCTGCTCGACACAGCGTCGGCCTCTGTCAGTCAACCCGGGAGCGCGCATTCATCTCTATCTTCTGGAAGCAACAGAGCATCGCACAAAGCTGCGCGCGCGCCTCACGCGGACGCAGGTCTGGGTGTGATTTTAAAGCGCCGGAAGTCGTTCACGTAATAAATACCGCTTTGCGAAACATTGCCGTTAGCTGCTGCCGCTGTCAGGTTGGCTCAAATCGCAACGTGCACATGCCATCACTTCCTTGGCCTTCGCGCTGCTGTTAACGTGCGTTGCGCGAACGCTTCTTGCAACAACGCGAGAACAGTTTTGTCTGTCATTGTGTGCTTAGCGCTAGCAGAAGCAACAGGTGATCTTTCGCATTGTTGGCGAACAATTAATCGTTTGTCTGAATCGCTGTTCGCGCAACCTTCGCGAAAACACATCAAAGCTGCGAACAAGGGTTCCAGATTCTTTTATATTGTGGAAAAGTTGATGTACGTCTTGATGTTGATACAGAGCTCACTAAACTATTAGCGAGAAGGGCCTAATTAGCATCCGTTTGTTTTGATAGCGTCTGGCTGGCAAGGAAGCAGGAGCCCGGCGTTTGAGAAAGCAAAGGTTTGTTTGATTTTATCCACTTTGCACTGTGTGGAGTGAAAGCCGCAAGTAGATGTTGGCGATCTGGGCGATAGACTGCGCTGCATGGTCCCGCCCGCACACACGCACGCGGGACATTAACCGAACATCGTTGAAAAGGTCGATTACGGTCGCTGTTCCTGGTTTGAATTTGAAGATATCAAACAGCAGGACAATTTTATTCGCGTGCTGCGTTCGAACGTATTAAAAAAATATATGTCGCGAAACATCTACTAAAAAAACTATACGTCGCCAATTCACGTACCTGAACGTACGCTCCCAGCTGAGTCCTCTGCGCAGGGAAAGTTAGCATCGTGCTTGTTCGCTGCAGAAGTTACTGCGTTACTCATTTGAGATTATGTCATTGTGCAGTTCGGCGCTGACGACGAGGTGCAAGTGGCAAGATGGCTGCATAGCAACGGGCTGGAACAGTACCAAGGCAACTTCCTTTCGCATGGTTACGACTTGGAAACAATTTCTCACATGAGCCCGTTTGACTTCAGCGCCATACAGATCACGAACCCCGAACACAGGAATAGGCTGAGCAGCCAGGCCGGCCAATTGCGGGCTTCATTTTCGCATAACCACAAAGGCGACCAGATTCCGTCGTCTGTTGACAAATGGTTGACCGACGTGGGATTACCAGAGTATATCCACACCTTCAGACACTTTGACGTCAGGACAGTGGAGGAGCTGGTTCACATCACTATGGAAGATATGCAGGTAGGTTGCTTTTTGCAAAGTGCTCGTAACGAACCCATGCGTTTTTTAAAGCTCTTTAGTGCCTTGTCGGAGAAACAACAAGATGTACTTGTACCCTGCATCGATGTGTTGTTACTGTGTGCAGCGTGTGTTCTTCCGTGTCGTTCTACGTAAAAGTCCATTTATACTGTATTTGTCACAAATGGCGTTATTTCAGGGGTGCAAAATGTTCTGTGAAAATGTTAGCAGTGCGCATAGATTTTTAGTAGCGCTCATATATAAGCTTTGCCGTACAGCATTCATTTGCATAAATAAAGCATAAAATGAGAAAAAACGTTCGCGCACTCCAAGCTTTTTGTCGCGCGGCGCGAGTGTATTTTAACACCCCCGCGTTATTTGCCATCTCACTTCGCTGAGGTCCGGGAAGTAAAGCTTGATCCGAAATGCTGCACGCCGTCTCGGAACTACATCACTTCAGGAAAATCTTGAGGTTACGCGTGACCGGTTGTGTAAATCTTGTGTGTGTCGTGATGTTGGCCTTTTCAGAGAGAAGCGGTTACAATCGCGCTGGAGCGTAACTTTTGTTTACTAAACAAAAAAGTGCGTTAGTGCCATTTGAAGGCGTTTTCAAATATTTCACACCAACCAACTTGCCGTTCATGGGCTTTCTGCCACTCAGTCTCCTTGGACTAGAAAGTAAGTCCAGCGAGACTCATTGTCTGTCTTGCTGCTTTTGGTTTATTTTATATTTTTGCTGTTGTGGAGTGACCAACCTGCCTTTTTTTGCCAGGCAATGAACATCAACAAACTCGGGCACCAGAAAAAGCTGGCTCTGGCACTCAACCGGTTACGGACTGTTGCCAAGCAGCCGGCTCCTGTCGTCAAGGCCCGGGCCCCGAGCGCGTCTCAACATCCTGAGCAGCATGCCAACAGCGTGGCGCATCGTAGCAACAGTGTGAGGGTGCTGCCTTTCCAGCCCGTGCAGCTCAAACGCCCGAGTCCAGCAGAAAGGCCCCAGTCGGTGAATCCAGCGCCGCATCACCCGGCCGCACATCCGGGACACACGGAAAGCTCCCAGGGCACTGTCGCGAGTGGCGGGAGGCCTGTGCCGAGGCCAAAAGCGCCTAAGAGCGTGTCGTCGTTCCAGGAAAGCCCCGGGCTCAGTCTTGAGTTGCAGAGGGCGCTCAGCAGACGGCAACAGGTGATCGACAACGCCGAGAAGCAGTCGTCGTCGCCGGACACTCACAGCAGCCAAGCCGCTCAGCCTCCGAGCAGTCCCCCCACACAACGGTCGCACGATGTGGAAGCAGCCACAGGCCATTCGCTGTCGCCAGTCGCGAGCAAACCGTCATCGCGGGCGTCAGCCGACTCGCCGAGAATGCAATCAGCGCAGGATGTGACAGTGAGTCTTCGTATCACAGACGTATAGTCTGCTTTTACAAGGTCGAGCGTCGTATCCGCGTGTAACGACTGGCTGGCAAGCGCGCTCCCACATTTCCGGTGTTTTGAAGTTTTCTTCGTGGGACGGGAATTCAAATCCTCCGGCCGGGCGTCAGTCTGTAGCCACCGTGGTGCAAATGTTTGTTTAGCTAGGTCGTCTTCGCTGTAGATAAACAACCGGAGCTTTCGTTATCTTGATCGTGCGATGTTTGATAAAGCCTCCCTTTTTACGTTTACCATCCGTTGACCGTAAATAGGGCAACAAAGCTGGTGGTTTATTTAGAAAGCTATCGTGCGCGCTGCGTGAGCAGATGGAGCAAAGCTTGAGGTGAGCCCGCCTGTAGGACAGCTCC
>Ga0210059_1008379_pt1 | contig 16338 bp, 6 predicted proteins | sample Ectturendosymbi2_FD_188042 | JGI IMG/M metagenome (GOLD analysis project Ga0210059, IMG submission 188042) | Ecteinascidia turbinata endosymbiont from Florida, USA - Sample 2 (SPAdes) (version 2) | ecosystem: Host-associated > Tunicates > Ascidians > Unclassified | place: Key West, Florida...
TGAAATACTTGAAATGGATCAAAGGTTGGAGGGAGTAATCGATGGTCAGTAAGAAAGTGGAAAGGTGGCAATTTATTCATATCATAAGCAGGAGAATTAGAAATTGAAGCAAAATATTCATTAAAAAGATTGCACTTCACATATTCAGCATGCACAGGTTTTCCATTTAGGGTTATTGGGTAGTTGCATTGTTTGTTGGGTTTCCAGAACTTATTTAAAGAGCTCCAGTAATCAGCATGAGATGTATTATTGGTGTTTAGTTTATTTATATAGCTCATGTTATAACTGTGTTTAGCCAATTTGATTTTGCGTTGGATCAGGTTTCTAAGTTTGTCATAGAAACGTTTACAGTTCATATTGTTGGTTTTACGCCAACGTTTGAAGTATCGAGTTCGCTTACGAATTAAGGTTTTAAGCTCGTTATTAAACCAAGGTTTATTTATTTTGCAAGGGTAAATAATTTTCGTAGGAATGGAGGTTTTAAGAGTTTGATTTATAACGTCCGTAACATTAAGAAGTGCACTGTCAACATTAGGCGAGTTCATGATAATAAATTCCCAGGGAGTTGCATAAAGAGCATTATTTAAATCTGAAAAATTTCCTTTAGCTTAATCCCATACAGTAAATGGTTTAGAAGCTGAACACCGCTGAAGTGAAAAGTTAAATTTAATAAATATGGGATTGTGATCTAAGTTGCTGATAGAATCGAAAATACCATGAGAGACTACAGCGAAGGGTAGATTTGTTAGAACCCAATCAAGAATCTTGTATTCGCGAGTAGGAGTGTCAATTAATTGCTGAAGGCCGTAAGCTGACAAAGTACGAAAGAGGTTAGTCTGAAGCTGAACAGGTTTCCCAACAGAATGATCGTTAAAATCACCAACAAGCAGGATACAGCAACAAGGATCAACTAGAAGCGACTCAATAACAGTGGATATAGACTCAATGAACGTTTGCTTGAATAGGGAGGTGGTATTCGGAGGAAGATAACACACTGCAAGGTATAGACTACGGGAATTTATAGTTTTGAGTTCAAGCCACAATATTTCTACGTCTGGTGATTCGAAGTCAAAACGGCGAACACAATAAATGTTATTTTAAACGTAAGCTAAAACACCACCACCATGGCGATTGCGATCTAAGCGAAAAGCATCACGGTAACCAATAAGACGAATGGACCTTGTTTCGATCGAGTTGTCTAGACATCAAAGTTATATTCTGCAGCCAGAACATTAATTTCGTCTTGTTTCATAGTATTATTGTTGTTAGCAATCATGCTTATTGTGTTTACATGAAGGACTGAAAAGTCACGTGATTTTACCATCATTTCAACGGTTTTAACTAGTCAGGTAATATCTTCTCACCGTTAGCATAAAGACAGTATTCAGCGCCTTCTATTTTCCATCTAATCTTTTTTCCAGAAGCAAACAGTTTAGAAGCCTTTCTCAGAAGAGATTTGCGTTGTTCTTGCATAGATCGAGGTAGATGCTTGGTAATATTTTTCTTAAATTGCCTTGCTCTTGCTGCCAATTTGGAAATCATATTTCTATCTTTCATTTTAACAAATTTAACAACTATTGCCGGAGGATGAGAAGAACTTGTACTACTTGACTGAAGTGCTGAAATACGCTTAGGCAGACGATTTACATTGGCAAATGAAATCTTGGCCAGATCAGATTCAGGAAATCGCAAGGAGGTGGTTAGAAATGATCGAACAACATCTTCACTCTGTTCAGGAGTCTCATCGGAACCAACTGTCGGCAAACCATGAAATAGCAGATTAAATTCTTTAGCCCGGAGTTCAGAAATTATATCAGATTTTCTCTTTTCCGCTCGCACCTCAGCCAATTCTGTTTTGATACCATTAAGGTCAGAATTCAGATCAGAGATCGTGTTGTGAGCACGTTCCAGACTAGACTCCGCCAACAGCAAACGATCCATGAGGGATGATTTAATTGCTGACCATGCATCTAAGGCGCTTTCAGGTGGGTATACCCAGCAGGACGTGTCTCGTAAATCTTTCTTGCTATTCTGGTCACGTGGCCGAACCACCTTAGCTCAAATCTTTCTTTTCAGATTATAAGTGGCTAGACGTTCAGGACATCACGAATTTCAGTACTACGCAATTTGGTGAGAAGTGCTACGCCGTGAAGTCTTCGTAACGAAAACTTGAGTCTCAGCCGCTTGTGCATGAGATAGCACTCCTTCTGTCGCTACACAAGATTCATTATCATAGATGAAGATCAGAACAAAGATCGATTTGAAAATTGACATCTTTGCGATATTTGGAAGCACCCATTTCCTGGCGACAGTATGACAAAGCTCACGCAGAACTGCGTTTGCATTTACCAATTTGTGCATCGATCTTCTTGACCTGTCTGCATCACTCGTGAATACTGACTCAAGTTACTTGATATTCTCCACTTGCCACAGTTTATTGCCGCTTACTTGCAGCATGTGCAGCCTTGAGTTTCGGGAGCGATGTGGTGCATCAGTCTTTCTTGTGTTACATTTGTTGCCACTTGGTCGCAGGCAGCTCAATACCGATCAAGTGTATGCTAGAGACTCGGTTCAGCTTGCAAACAGTACCCAATTGTCCGGGAAAAGCAAGCGTTGATCATACAGCTTTCCAACCAAATTGACTCGGGGTGCGTATCCTCCACTTTTTGTTCAGTTATTTGCAATTTCCCTCATCAAAGTGTTTGGCATACACACATTATTCCAGAGAGGGTGATTAGAGAGATATGTACCGGTAGTTGGTGCAATCTTTCCTGTCTCACTTCTTGTGTGTGGGATGATCACCCCAGTTTGCCAATCTTTCAGAGTCTTTCCAAAACAACAGGTCACTTGACACACACGAAGCAGCCAGGGAACTCCTCGCTTCAAGGTTTTGAGCGCTTCACGACGGATTTCGTCATAACCTGCAACCTTTAATGTTTTTGCAGCTGCAGTAGGACGATTTCGTTTGCAATGATGGCATTTTCCTCACGCAAATATACCACTCGTGTGTCTGATGGTGTTGTAGTGACTTGGTTTGAAAGATTTTTGAAACACTCTCTTCTCAGAAAGTCCTCATTTTTGAGTAAGACACCATTTTGATCTTTGATGGATCTAGCAATATTAGATGCTTGGCCGTGGAGATGCCAAATGGTCCTCACAAACACTTTGTAGGCTGTCAGTGATTGGAATCCAGTTTACGTCCGACGTTGTCCCAAGATTGCAATTTGGGCTTTTTCACCGTGAGGTTTGCGGATTTGCGCGCCTCAGACGAGCCTGCTATCATTTCACGAGCTTGTTATCACATGCTATCATTTTTGTCAGCATCACGATCTCGGCCATTCTCAACCTTACGGAACAGGGTAAACAGTGTTTCTGGACTTCACACACGTAAGGAACAAAGTGTACGATGGTTCTGGTCCTTTTTAACCAAAACCCACCCAAAATAAACACAGAAGCAAAATTTCAATAATTTTTAACAGCAAAGATGATGCATGAAATACTAAGAAAAACAGCCTGATGGACCAAGTCAACCAATTTGGAACCTTTACTGAAACGTTTGTGCAAATCAATGAAATGCCAGGTTCTTCTGACCTTCCGCAGAAACTTTCCAAGTAAATTTCGTGCAAAAAGTTAAATATTATCAAACCGCTCGGAAGCGAATAAAACTCCGAAACACACTGCAATACAGTATTAAGGACGAAAAACATCGTTCCTCGCGTTCCATAAAGTAAAGGGATAGCACAAGACATAGCGTTTCACGTGTATTGATTGCCGCGTGACGGCCCCTGAAGTAAACTTATAGCAAGGGTCTCCCACACAATTGTGCCTGCAACAACGCCTTCCCATGGTATCCCAGTAGCAAACGTTTCTATGTGAATCGCGCCACTGGTTTATTTGACGATATAATTTCCGCAGTTACTGCTATGAAATGCAGAAACTAAACAAACCCTTCGAGCATGTGCCGACGCGCATGACCGAAGACCGCATTTGAGTTTAGGTAGATAGGACCTTACGAAAAACCCGCGGAAGTTCCTCTCACACCAGCTATGCACCAGAGGTGTGCATGGACTGGATGTTGTATTTTTAGACCCAGACTCCGGCTGCGTCCGGCAGGAACCGGATTAAGATTTTCCTAACAAGAACCGGACCCGGAGTGGATTTGGATTTTGTCATTTGCTGAAGAAGAATGGTTTGTGAGATTAAGCAGTTCCTTTAATTACTTATTACGTATAACCTGCTGTAGTTACTATAGTTTTGCAAGTCTTCCAGAATGTTCGACGCAATGACAGAAAAGTACACTGCGCAGTTGCAATGCATGAGTGATTCACGCGCAAGGTTATTTTTATGGCTGCATGATAACGGTAGTGTAATGACAGATTAAACTATACGGTTTTCGAAGTACTCTTAACAATCCCATGCATTTTTTTGGATAGGCTGTTGTGCTATATTTGTAATTTTCCAATAAAAGTTTATACGCCCTACGCATATATATGAGAGTCCTGCGTTAGTTTCATTGCGTTTTTAAGACACGTTTAGGCTACGTTTTCCAGGAAGTGCTGAAACGTTCGGGTACTGTACTGTGTAACTAAGCGTAATATTACATTAACAGTAGCCCATCTAGCAGTCTCAAGAAGTTCACATGGCACAACGCAACTCTGTGCTTAAGCTGCTAAAGGATGGTAAGCTGTCAGAGAAGCCCTGTTCTGGTGGGAAAAGTAACATTTGGCAAGACTTTGTTTACTCATTCAACAGTGATGAGTATATATACAGCGATTATATGTCATTGTTTTGAAATATGTTACATCCTAAATTAACACGTTGTTTGTTGATATATCATAATTTCATCATTGACAAATGTCTTACCAGGCCGAGTGAAATGGTTTTGTGGGTTGGATTTGGCCTGCTGGCCATATAGGTAGGAGACCCCAAGCCTATATCAATGCTTCATATGTTTTGATAACAATTTAAGTTAAGCATATAACACGTTTAGTTGTGAGAGGAGTGTTTAGGGTGAAGTAGATAAAATGGTGCTCACTTAGTTGACATTATGTTGAATATGCATGGCTTATATTGATGCGGAGTCAATCAGGAGTCGTATTGCTTGCATCATGGTAGTGACGGTGACGGACTGCATGCAGATTCAAAATTTTCCGAATAGGATCGGATGCAGATTCAAAAAAATGAGAGTCCGCACACCTCTGCTATGCACAAGTGGAGACACACGTTGCGCCTTCTACGCATCTGAGGAGGCGTTTATTCCAAAGCACAAAACAAAACACGCGAGTTGAAAAACCGCAGAACATAAAAAAATCTAGGTTTGCCCCATTGTTGTCATGCGCACACAGCCAGCAAGTCAAAAGGTGTTTCACTTTTCCTTAGAGGTGTCCGAAATGCGGCCCGCGAGCACAATTCACATGCCCGCAGCTTCATTTCAGGTTGTGTTTCATAAGGCTCGCCGATTGGCGTCGAATACGTGGCTCCCACTGACGTGACGTTCTTCCCATCCCAAGAACTCCCCTACGTGAATGGCTTCTGTACACTGCCACTGAATGCGTAAAGATAATTTTGACGATGAAGATCGTTTGTAGCAGCGTAACTGTGCACAAGTTTTACGGTAAAATTTTTCTTAACGGACTGATTCCCTGCTGGTGCATTCGCATGACCAAGCTTGTAGTTTCATTGAAAAAAGTTTGGACAACTCTACTCTAGTTGAATGACTTACTTGTGATTCCATGTCTTTCCGCCAGGTTTCAAGTATAAGCTTCATTCGATCGTTGTGAAAACCTATCGATGTTTTCACAGTAAATACTATCTCTGACTGATTCGCAAAATTCAATTCCATTTTAGATGGCGCAGTGGATGGCCAGGTCAGTGCAGGCTTTCCAACAGCCCATCTTGCAGATGCATGCAAAAACGTGCCGATGCGAATAGGTCCGATAAATGGAAGTATCCACGATGTCATAAAAACACAACAAATGCAGACAAGAACAACCTTCACCAATTTACCAAAAAACTTTCTGGGCACGATGACATTACCCTTAAGCGTGGCGATCAGACTAAATCACACGAAGGTCATGCCATTTCCTGGAAAGATGCCTGTGAAGTAACAAAATACATTTTATTGGAAACTAAGGTATAATACGAGTCTTTAGAGGGTTTGATTGACTTTCCAGCGTTTCTGGTTCCAAACGTATGGCCAAAAAATAGCAAAGTGATTTGAGAAATCCCCGCTAATTCCCTTTAGGGCAGGGGTTCTTAACCTTTTGTGGTTCACGGACCCGTAAAAATTTTTTTCGAAAGCTATGGACCCCTTTCGTTTAGATTTAGAATAAACAAACTGCAATTGCCAGAATTAGCTGTAATCAACGTACTAGCAGTCAAATGGTTTGTAGACTAAACATAGCGTTTAATGATCAAAGTAAACGATTATCAGTCGATAATAAATCCAATGCAGAATTAACTAAATTTTACAACAATAAAAGCGCAGAACATTTGCTTTAACATGAATCAGAAATAAAAACACTCGTAAAACACTAGTAAAAAAGCAATCAGAAAGAAAATGTTTGAAGCAGTTGAGAAAACTCGCAAAATAAGTTTAGCACAAATTAGTTTTAAAGAGTTTGTTTTAATACGAAGGTTGTTGCTTTTTTTTCAACAAGAACATGAAACTGTGGAATGCTTTTCCACAGAGCAATATCGAACATGCATGTCGTTCTTAACGTCCAACGTATTTCATTGTTTTGTTTTGATAGCAAGAAGAGCCGAAAATCCCGACTGACAGAGGTAGCTTGTAGCAAAAGGAATAAGACCAACCATGGCTCTCTTTAGCAGGCGAGGATAAGCTTGTGTCAAGGACAGTTGTGGGTTTAGGGTTGGGGGGGCCCGAGGCATGACTAAAAAGGGGGGCCCTCTGATGACGTCATCATGTTCAGCCAACCGTGATAAGAACCTTTGATCAAGCCTAAGATACGGCCACCCAAGGATACGTTCCTGAGAATACAGCATGACTGACACAACAGTAAATGCGAAAGGGTGTTCATGATACACAACTTTAAAAACACTGAAAGTTGAGAAGACAAGGTTGGCAACACATAAAAGTTAGGCGATAGCAAGTTGGCATGCACTTCTTTACTTTAGCTCCACTTCTTTACTTTCGCACCTCATTTCTCTGCATTCACCATCAATAAACTACAAAGATTCCCCTTCGAAAATTTCACACTTTCCCCATTGAAAAAAATGCTTGGTAGTTGGCGTCCTGAATTTGTTCACAATGATGTCTTTATGGGAATCCATGAAACCATAAGCAAAAACCAAGACGATTTAAAACACTAAATTAGCTTTGAATTTCATTCTTTTAACTACAAGAACATAGCATCCAACCTGAGATTTGTTTTGGAAAGCTTTGAGGCTGGATGAGTCAAGACTGCCGTCATCTTGCATTGACATTAGTTGTTTGACAAATGTGTCAAATGTTGGAAATAATTCATCATGCACCTTTGTGCAAACATTTCTACTGCAGCAAGTAGCCTACACAATTGATTAAACCTGTGTGAAGAAGAAATAGTTCAAGTTGAAGGCTGGCTAGGAGCTGGCAAAAAAACTTTAACATTACTTAGCAAGTCCACCTCAAACCAAGCAGTTACTACTCAAGCTTCAAAAAACCTGTGACCTCAAAACATGGGCTAAATTCAAACCACCTAATCTGTAAAAAAAATGACTACTATAATACTAAAAATGCCATTTCTACTATCTGATAGATAAGAAGCATGAATGTAGCCTTGCTTATTAACAGTATTTGCAGCACAACAGCAATCATACAAAATTACTTTGTAAACTAAAAAGAAAGTTGACCCTATAAATTAAAGAATTGTAGTGTGGTCACTGCTATAACAATTGCGTGTTGTCTTATTTTCTGATAGAAATGTTTCCAAATGTACAACATAACAAGAAATGAGAAATCTGTCTGAGCTTTTCAAAGACACAAAACTCAAAGACATAAAAAATAAATCCTTGGATAAAAATATGAATCTTCTAAACCATGTATTTACTATTTAATAACTTCAATTTTACAAAACTTGAGTTTCTATGTATGGCACATCTGTTTACGCACTGGACAAAGAACTGTATTTTGAACTACGTGCTGCCAATGATTTTTTGTAAAGAACACTGTGTAAAGTCCAGACTGAAAAAAAAAGAACATGTGACAATGTCAGCTGCCAGTAAACATGTACATCAACAAAGCTTCAAAATATTTTGCACACGACAGTGCTAAAACGTCAGTGAATACTAGACTAACTAAAACTGGCAATCTTAAATATAGACACAAACTACAGAAAAATAAGTGGCACATTCCTTAGCTACAGTAGAATTAATCAGCAAACTGAAAAACGTCTTGCTTTCTTTTGTGCAAAATCAGCAATTAGATCATCATAACTGGTAGCTCCTCCAATATCCTTTTCTATGGATATTACTGCCAAAGAACTAAGCTTTGACTGAGACATTGTTGATCGTAAAAATGTCTTAATTAATTTCAAATTTGAAAAATTTCGTTCAGCACTTGCTACAGTTACTGGAACAGTAAGGAAAGTCCGTAAAGCCACATAAAAGTTAGGATAGCATTCCACCACTTTTGCTTCCACAAGGTATTTCAATGCTGCAAGTGCACTGGTTAGATTACAAGACACCAGGGTATCACAAGCATTATGCTTTTTCAAAAAGTCTGCTTTATTGGGTAAAGTAGAAAAAGACTTCACTTCTTCAAACAACTCAAGTCCATCAGTTTCTTCAAAACCAACAGCTTTGGCAACTTTTAGGCATAACGTCTGAATATAATTTTCAAGCAATTGGGACATATAATTTTCATCCATAACATGGAAAAGTAATTCAAAGTTAAAATGAAATGTTTTTAAGGCTTGGAATCTCTCCTCTGTTGAGGATATAAAATTATCGATCATGTTATTAAACACTTCAACTTCAAATTTTTTTTGAGGTGAAGAAGTATCAGTTGTTGACTGAACAGGATCTTCTTCAAAAAAGCGAGGTCGTCTGGTTAGCCTTCTGCAGTCAATTTGCCACTTGTCAAAAAGTGCATTAGATCCATGAGTTAACTGCAATGCAACCTCTTTGGCACTGTCTAGGCATTTAGTGAAGCCAGTATTTCGAAAATCTTTCATGAAGCTCACCAAGCTGTCTAACTGGGCAACAGCTATGTCAATAATCATGTCAGTAGACTGCAGAACTTTGCTAACAGGATTGGCTCTACTGAGCACTTCAAACCAAATGATGGTAATCAAAATGAATTCAAAAGAAAAAATTGATCTGTTGATGCCAGAAATGTCTGCCGCTGACTTGCTATCCGTGCACCCTTCACCCACTTCAGTCAGTGCACAGAGAATTCTGGGAAGTTCATAGCGAATAACCTTGAAGCTGGCAATTTTGCTCTCCCATCTAATGTTACATGGATACTTCACAACATTATTCACATGCTTTTTTAAAATGTCCCAGCGTTTCACTGACGAAGAAAAAAAAGCATAAAGCTTTTGTATTATTCCAAAATAGGTAAGAAATGATTTGTTTGATTTTGCGCAGTCACATAAAACCAAATTGATACAATGACATGCACACTTGCTGAAATATGCAAGGGGATTTATATCCAAAATTCGCTTTTGCAAACCACTGTTTTTGCCTGCCATGTTGGCACCATTGTCATATCCCTGACCGCGGCAATTCGAAATGGGAATGTCGTGTGATTTAAGCTTTTCTAACACAACCTCAGTCAAGGAAGCACCAGAAGAATCAAGAATATTAACAAATCCGACAAAATGCTCTTTAACCACCACTTTTTTCATATCGACAAACCGGAGTATTACAGTAAGTTGCTCTTGATGGGATACATCAGGTGTACAATCTAAGATCAGCGAATAATACTTTGCTTCCTGTAAGTTGACAACAATTTCAGACACTATCTTGTGGCCCATTAATTCAATCAGCTCATCCTGAATGGTATTGCTGAGATAATGATCACTTATCATGTTAGAGCTGACTTTGGATAGATGTTCAGCCATAACAGGATCAAATTTTGCTAGTAACTCTGCCAGTCCAAGAAAATTGCCATTTTTGGGGTCTCCAATGGTCTCATGATTTGCTGATCCTCTGAAGGCCATACTTCTTTCTGCCAAAAATTGTATCATGGCCAAAAGCCTGTGCAAGATTTTTTTCCAATATTCAATGTGTTTGTTTGTTGCATTTTCTAAAAAATGATCAACAAAGGTACTGGTGTCTAATCTTTGCTTTGCTTCATGATAGGTGTGCATAGCCTGCAAAGGGCTTTGCCTTACTTCATGGTCATGCAGACATCTTGCAAGATTTTTCCAAGTAGAGTAGCCGGTTGAACCTAAACTTGATAAACAAGTGACATTGAATAGTTTGCAACAAAAACAAAAAACAGCATTTTTAGACTGTGAATATATTAGCCATGATCTTTGGAAGCTTTCAACATTGCTAAGTTTTCGCCAAAAGTGTGAAGGGTGAAACTTTCTGTTATTGTTTATCGGATACTCAAAATTGCTTGGTGGTGGCTGGGCTGGGCCGGTTTGCAGAACAGAATCTCTAAATGATGCAGTTATTACAAAAGGCCAATTGCCAATGTCACTTAAATCTAAAGTCTCCAAAGGCACTGCAACATTACCAACTTCACCTTTACCACTATTTTCAGGCTGGGTGCTGCCTACACATGCACTATCAACATCTGCAGTAGGCCTATCACTGGCATCAACTGCAAGCTCATTGTCACCTAATGGTATTTCAACTTCTACAACATTGCTACTATTAGCAACTTCGAACTTGGGTGGTTGAAGCTGCACTCTCTCCTGTAAGCTCACAAATACCACCGGAAACAGCAACAAATCTGTCCAGGAGACCCTTACATTTCTCATCAGCTTTCATTTTTTCTTGCTTCTTTTTGCTGCTCCACTTGGATATTTTCTGTTTAACTGTGGAATTTTCATAAAATTATCACCAAACCAAATACTTCAATCTCTAAAAATCATAATTTGGTATAAAAATTATTATTTGGTATTATTATATATATATCATTTGCTATAAAAAGTTATGATTTGGTATAAATATTTGCTATTATTTGACAGGGTCTATTCAGAAGTTTTTGGAAGATATTTTAACCCACAAATTTTTTAGATATATATAAAAGTTGGTTTGAAGCTTTTCTTTATTTACACATTAGAGATGGTGGTGAGGGCCCCTTTCAAAGCAAGGTACATATATTACAGTTGCTGTTGGGGACCCCTGGCCTTTGAAAGAAAGTTACTCACACATTAAAGTTGCTGTTGGGGGCCCCTTGAAAGCAGAGCACTTACACACTACAGTTGCTTTTGGGACCCCTTCAATAAATTTCAAAAGCAGAGTACTTACGCATTTCAGTAGCTGTTGGGGGCCCCTTTGAAAGCAGATTACTTTTAAAGCAGTTGCTGTTGGGGGCCCCTTTGAAAGCAAAGCACCTGGACACTAGGCTACAGTTTCAGTAGGGGGGGGGGCTTTGAAAGAAGAATACTTACTTATGATCTGCTTTGTAGTATATTATATGAGTGGATAATAAGTTTTTCGCTAAAAATAAGGAAAATTTACTCGCGAAACACCTCAAGGGGGGACCCCAAAAAGGGAGGGCTCGAGGAAAGTGCCTCGCTCGCCTCCCCTTAAACACACCACTGGTCAAGGAACACCATAATTCTGCTACGTTCTTTGAGTTGAAATCGCTTCTTAGCATTTGCAATCTTTCGGTAACATCTAAGATCGTTAGACCTGGTCCTTGAATTGACAGGTTTACTTCATTCAGGTGACTAAAAATACCTGCGAGGTGAGCTAAGCCTTAGAGAATCTCCTTACAGTCAAATTGCACTGAGAGAGGATTTTTTTTTTCCTTAAAAAATGAAAGTTCCTTTCTCAGTTCCATCAAACGCTTCAAAGCTTGACCTTTCGAAAGCCAGCGAACTTCTGTATGATACAAAAGAACTTCATCCTGCGCACCCGTTTCTTGACAAAGTTTTTTGAATATACGATAGTTCAAAGCTCGAGCTCTGATAAATTTGACAACCTTCACCGAAGAAGACAATATCTCTTGTAAAGTTGATAATAGAGTTTTTGATGCCAATGTATGTCGATGCAAAAAGCAATGAGTCACAATAATGCGAGACGCTTCAATAGTGTCACAATGTGAGGAGCAACCTCATACGATGCTTCGAGGCAAGGCTTCTGTGTCTTGATAAATCCGAACTTAGGCAAAGTTCCACCTTTCTCAAATCGAGCCTTCTTACAACGTAAAGATTCAACACTATCCAGCGCATTTTTAGGATGAATAGATGTAATGTGACCCTTCAGTTTTGCTGGTTTTGCAACTCTTGCATTGGCAAGGACTTTTCCACACAGGAAACACTACCGTCTTTCACTGCCATCACTATCAGTAACGAAGGTAAAACGAAGAGCTACGTAGTTTTCACTGTACTTCCTCTTTTTTGACTTTTCTGAATGGCCAAAATTTCTAATTTATTTAACTTGTCTGGTTATCGACCTTATAAATATTTCTGAAGCACAAATTCAGCCTTCACATGTACAGTTTTCGGTTCAATCTATTACAACATAATCGTTGTGTATGATTACGTCACAAAAAACGATGTTCCCCTTTTCTAGAGCAGTGATTTTCAACCGGTGTTCCGCTGAAAACTAGTGTTCCGTGAAAGATCGTCAGGTGTTCCGCAGGAAATTTGATAAGTTTGACTAGTGTTCTATCGAACACCGGTCGAAAATCACTAGTTTAACGCAATGAGCGTAAATATGTTTTCTTTCGTGAAAGGAATTAGTTTTAGGAGCAAACGAATAGGACTTTATTGTTAATTTTAATAAATTAAAAGAGCCAAAACAGAACTAAACATCATAATTGTGATTACAAAATTTTGTTTGGTGTTCCCCCAAATTTTTTTATTGCATAAAGTGGTCCGTGATGCAAAAAAGGTTGAAAAACACTGTTCTAGAGTAGTCGTGGTGCATACCTTACATAACCGTGGTTGTGACTAATCAAGCGGACCTCTTTGAGCACCTTCATGGATCTCTCAGGGGTTCATGGACCCAGGTTAAGAACCCCTGCTCTAGGGAATTTTTAAAAATTGTTTTTTTACCTCAATTTTGTCACCAGAAACACTAGAAAGTCGATTAAGGGCTCTAAAAGCTCGTATTATAGCCTAGTTCCCAACAAAAGCTTTGCGTCACGAAATCAGCTCATTGGATCAGCCGATGGCGTCATCTAAAAAAAGCAAAACCTACCCCAATTACAACGTCATCGACAGAAAACCGAAATCCAAAACTTAAAATCTTTTTATATTTCGAATTACAAGGCTTCACTGATCCGTAAAGGGTTTGAGCAGCTTTCCAGCTCAATCTGCGGCTGAGTTATGGCTGACCAAATTTTGCCATGAGAGTACAAATCGTACCTTTTTTGTAACTTTTTTATTTTTGCCAAGATTTGGGTTTTTGAGCCATGTTTTTGGATCCAAAATCCCTAGAAAACCGATCAAACCCTCTAAAGGCTCAGATTATGGCTTAGCCTCCAAAAAAACTTGAGCTAAAAAATGGCTTGTTATGTTTGCACCCAGGGCAACAGCGTAATCCAAAAAATAAAAAACTACCAACTTGTGACGTCACCAATAAAAAAACACAAACCCAAAACTCAACATTATTTTAGTAGAAACTAGAAGACTTCCCGAATCTGTGGAGGGTTTGAACAGCTCTCTAGCTCTAGCGACTGGTGATTTATGGCCATAAATGTGCCAGCCATTATAGTGGCCGGCAAGGGCTCGAAATCAGCCATACAACACCAAGATCTTTTTCAACATCAAATTTGCTATGTGTAACATCAAACACGAAAATCTCTTCACATGAAACGTGGTAAAAGTCACTTTTGTTTTTTATAACCTGCAAATATGAAACTCAAAGGTAAAAATGTGTGGGAACTAAGTAGGCTATATCATATCCCTTTTCTACACCTAAGTGCACCATGCTCGAAACAGATAAGATCTGGTATGATTTCAAGCTCTGACTAAGCTCTGGAAATTTTTTTTAATGGATCTACAATGCCATTGCCAGACTTAAAATGTCATAATAAAGTGTTTTATGGTCTTCTTGTTTGGGCAAACCCATTTTCCCACCAACTACCTCTGTAATAACTTAGAAAACATTTGCAGCATGGTTCTGTCAATGTATTGATATCATAGCTTTTATGCTATAAACAACAGTTGATTTCCAATCGCAAATCCTTAAGTACTGTCTGCTTGAATCATTTCTTTGGTGAACTGTGCATGCTTTGTTTCCTTGCTCAGGGGTTCTCAAAGTGGTCAGAATTGCCCCTTTAGGGGCGATTTTGTAAGACAAGGGGGCGAACAAAACAAAGGGGAGATAGGGTGAGAAACAACACAAAGGGGACGAAAACGCTCAACCACTAATCGAAAACGCTCAACCACTACCACTAATCGATAATAGAGTTAACTTCGGCTGTGAACTTCGGCTGTGACCTTGATGCTCTCAAAGCAAAGAAACCGCTTGTTGATTCGTGAGGGAGGTGATCTACGATTGTACCTCACTAAAATGTCTCCCAATATTTTGAAATTTTGTGAAAGCCGCCAAGCACATCCATCACACTGAACTGGGAACCAAGGTATATAGCGGTATCTTGAAACAAAACTATTTAAAAACACAACATTGTATTTGCTTTATCAAGGTTGGGGGACGGAAAAGATGTGTCGAGAATGAAAAGGGGGCGATGGAACAAGAAAGTTTGAGAAACACTGGGAGTTAGTTGAACAATTTTCTTTACATTTCCGGCACCTTTCACATTTCGTCCAACTGAGCACTGCAAGAAACGACACATCGTACTTCATCCTAACAATGTTTAGCCAAGTGCCCGTATCGGTTGCATTTAAAATATTGTAAAGCTTTAGAAAGGGTACATCAAAAACTTTAAATATGAAATCACCTTCTCCCACTTTCTCCTGCAATTAGTTGGTTTGATTAAAATACAGCGAAGCAGCAGTCAAATTTTTTGACAAAATTCAGGTTATGTGAATTGATACAAAATGTTTTTTCCTCTGTAAAAAGATCCACTGGAATTATAAAATGCAAATATTTCACAGTTGCCGAGAAGTGTCGTTTAGCAGTTTTCCTTGTTGTTAAGAGTACAAAATCGATAGACTGCAACATATTTTCTTAAGCATTCGCCTACTGCAGTTGGGCTGTACGGAGCAAGTTGTTTCTCTTATCAGGGTTACAAGGGTCATGGAAAATCATTGAAAATCCTGGAAAAATAAATTTTCCTGGAAAGTCATGGAAAAGTCATGGAAAATTGATAAAAATTTGAAAGTCATGGAAAAATCAAAATTTTGGAGAGTTAATAAACGAACAAAATCTTTAAATTTTTTCAATGTTTCAAAAAGATAATGTTACAATTTAAGTCCTTTACTTTACCTATGCCATCAGCAATAGACTTTGGTAATGTTTAGCTCTTTGGCTTTTCTGCACAAATCTTATGAAGTTCATTTGTAGACTGTGCATTGTACTATCATAGTTCGATGTTCGGCTGATATCATCAATTTTATTTTTAAGTTTGTATTTCAATTGAAAATCCACTTGGTATATTAAAGATTTTATTGATGCGTGAATACCATATCGCTGAATATCAATTTTGAAACTACATGAAGAATGCAAAATATGCCAAGCTTTGGGAAGTTTTCCAAATTATCTTTGCGCTATCTCATGGCGAAGCTGCTGTTGAGAGGGGTTTCTTGATCAACAATGAACTTATGGTGGAAAACATGAAAGAGGAGTCATTAATTGCTGGTCGTTTTGTGTATGACACAGTAAAGAGCAGTGCTGTTCATTTCAGTGAAATTCCATTAACCCCAGACTGAAACGAAATATTCGAGCAGCGAGGATGAAATATCAATTACATGTAGAAATCAAAGAAAACTCACTGCTGAAGGTGAAACAGCTAAAAAGAGGAAAGCAGAACAAAAGAATGGAATGGTGGAAACACGGAAAGATAGAAGAACTGATCTCAGAGTGTGAAGCCATTCAAAAAAGACTCAAAAGATCAGTCAAAACCAAAAAACAATCAGACCAGAAAGCTTTCAGTAGACTAATGCTACAAGGACAGGTGAAAAAGGCCCTTAAAATTGTGAATCATGCCAGTGACATTGATGGAAAACATGACATCACTACAGACATCAAAAAGAAGCTTAAAGAAAAACACCCAAAAGCGGCAGAACTAAAACAATCTGCCAT